>Ga0116192_1000044_pt1 | contig 98130 bp, 84 predicted proteins | sample AD_UKC113_MetaG_FD_89876 | JGI IMG/M metagenome (GOLD analysis project Ga0116192, IMG submission 89876) | Active sludge microbial communities of municipal wastewater-treating anaerobic digesters from Hong Kong - AD_UKC113_MetaG | ecosystem: Engineered > Bioreactor > Anaerobic > Digestate...
AGAGTGTCATTCGGCACCATATACAAACATATCTGATCTTGTTTAGTAGAATATGTCTAAAAAATCAGACAAAAAACATATTCCCTCAGTTATATTTTCATTCATTTACCCCACTGACTTGATAAATGAATATACCCTAGCAACGACTGTTCAAAATCCCAGCTAAGGATGGAGATTATGAACATTAACCAAAAAAACGGTTAAACTTATGCAAAGTTAAATGCATATGCAGGGGCAGAAAAAACTGCTCTCACACCAGCACTAAAATTCTCTGCAAAAGCGACAATTTTGTTTTTTACACTTATCATGTGTGTTGAGAATAACGAACTCAACAAACGGTTTGTGGTAACCGAAATCAAGCTCCTGTCGAAAGCCTGACGTCCCCATATTTAGAAAGAACACTGTATTATACCATTTTTCTGCCCTTTTTTCTATTTCCTCCTACTGTACTCCCACATAGCAATACTCCCTGCAACAGACAAATTCAAAGAATCAATATCCTTTGAATGAGGAATATATATACTCTCACCAAACTCTAGATACTTAGAATCAAGACCCCTACCCTCATTTCCAAAAACAAAAGAAAAGGGCTCCTTAAAATTCACATCTAAAATACTCCTGCTTCCATCTAACATAAAGGAATATATAGCATTTTCACTATACAAACCCAAATACTCCTCTATTGAATCAAAATAGTGAAAATTAATTCTAAACAAAGCACCCATTGTAGATCTTACCGTCATAGGGTCAAAAATATCTGCTCCAGGCCTAACTATAGCCAAATCCCCGAAATTAAAACCACACATACTTCTGACTATCGTTCCTAAATTTCCAGTATTCCCTGGATTTACCAAAACTATATGGTTTACTCCTTTTTTCAAATCTACAACATACTTCCTAAATACCCCTACTACATAAGTATTTTCCTTGTATGCAATTCTATCTATGAGAGCATCATTTTCCTCAAAATGAATTCCATACTTCTTACACATACTCAATATTTCTCCAACCCCCTCACTATGAAGTCCTTCCTTTTTGTAGAGAACCTCAATTACATAATCTTTTCTAAAATTCAAAAGATCTAAAACTGGATACGCCCCAAAAGCATATGAAAAATCAAACTTCTTTTGATACCTTTTAAGTTTTGGATATCTATTCATCTCCTACCTCTCCTCCTTTTTCTTCTCTTTCTTCTGTTCATCAGCAAGATGCAATTTTTCCTCCCTCAATGCCAAATATGCTTCTTCAACCTTTTTCTTGGTATATTCAAGCTCTTTTTGCTCCTCAATCTCTCTTACATACAACTCCCTCGTACTATCTAAAAATCCAAACAACATGGCTATATACCCAAAGAATTGTGCTAAAACAGAAAGATTAACAGCATGCACTGTTTCTAAGTTCAAGATGGGAATGTAAAAAATCTGAGAAAGCATAAGGAAGGATATTGAAAAAATTATCCAAAAATCAATATCTTCATACTTCCAATTCTTTTTCCAGATATATCCTACTAAAGATATTCCAAGTAGTATTAGACTAAGTACCGAGAAAGCTATGGACATATATTCTTCTGTAAAACCATTATTCATCTCAGAATATATAGCAAAACAAACTATTAAAACTATGAATATGAACGACCCCATTCTTCTAAACTTTTTCCTTTTCTCAGGATTATCTCCCATTTCCAAGAAACAACTGAAAAACAAGAGAAAAGAAAGAAGACACTTAGAAAGAATCATTCGTAGGGAATATATGCTATCACCAGAGGAGAAAAGAGCACCAAAATTCTCTATGGTCATTAACAAAGAGATAATATCTAAAACTCCAACACCAACAAGACCAAGTCCAAGTATGAAATATTGAAGAGAGTCTTTTTGAGCAGAGTATCTAAGCATTGATATTATTCCACTGAATATGGCAAAAATCCCAGAGATGAGTAGTACAAAATCTCTAAAATCCGTAAACCACTTTAATTCTCCTACGAATACTGCAAAAAGAAGGAAGGAGGCATTTGCTATCAAAAGAAGAAGAAACTGTTCCTTAATATGTTTAGAAGGTAAAGCTTTTTTCATTATGTTGATATCATAATTTAAAACATATACTTAGTAAATGATAGTGTTACGCTTCTCTCTGCATAGGGGGCACATACAGTAACATTTCCATGTCCATCTTGGACAATGTAATAGCCAGTGCCATTTACAGACCTATTTTCAGGATCAGAAGGTAATGAAACTATTCTTCCTCCCCCTTCACTTCCTTGTACTATCAAATTTAGGTTAACAAGTCCTGAACAATCATATGGACCGGTCTTGCATATTTCATTGCCTACTTGCATGCATTCTTCACTGACAGGGATTTCTTTGGGAATTTCCCCATGCTCCTTAGAATATGAATACACAGAGGAAAGAATCATTGAAATATCAGCTTCTCTTTTAGAATTCCTATTTTCAGAACCTTCTTTGTTAGGATTAAAAAACAGATAGATTAAGCATCCAACGACAACAAAGGCCGAAATTACGACCATTATGTCCAATATTGAGAATTTGTTTTTTGAATTTTCACTCTCTTTTACAAAAATTGGTGCTTGTAGTGGACGACTAAGGGAAATACTCCCCAGATTAAAGATTTCAGGTTGTTCATTTTTTTCCATAATGAATAAATATACAGGAGTTTTTCTGCAAGTGCTAGGAGAGAGAAGAAAAAAGAATAAACAAATGCCTATAGTTTGATAATAGAAAAATATAGTAATACTGATTTACAGAAACCCTTTTCCATTCGATGTTTTTTAAGCACAGAAAAAATTATCCACACTCAATTAAAATTGTGGATTATGTATAACATGTGGAAAATAAAATAGAAGACGGAGGGAGAGGGATTCGAACCCCCGATCCAGAAACCTGGATAGAGCTTTTCGAGAGCTCCCCTTTCAGCCACTCAGGCATCCCTCCTAAAAGTTATACAAACTACAAACAAACTAAACCTTCTCCAAAGGAATATACTCTCCGTAAGTAATCCTGTCTATCCTACCCTGCTTCCTAATATCCTTGTACAACAGCTTATCCTGCAGTAAAAGAAAAATTGCATCCTTATCCTTTTCAGAAGTTAAAAGAAACAAAACCTTTGGAACATTCAACCTTGTTTCAATAATCAATGAGTAATATGGAGAATCTTCTTTCTTACAGAAATAGAAGGAATCAAGCATATACCATTCAAATAACCTACCATATGACTCTATTCCCCTCTTTGTAATCTTGTTCTTGATAGTTACAGGTTTTGTAATTCCAGACACATAAACCAAAAACAGAAGAGCTATTACAGAAGCCATCATCAGATAATGTCTCAAAATAGCCAAAAGGAGTATTAACACAAGAGAAAGAGCTACAACAAATAGAAAATTCTTGTCACTAAACTTAACTTGATATCTTTCTGGTGCTTCCCATTCAAAAAGCTTAATGTTCTGAACAACTTTCTTCTGTTGCAATTTATCTTTTTCAAGTTTTGCACTCTTCTCTATAATTGCCTTCCTTCTTTTGTCCTTCATTTCTCTAATAGCATTCTTCTTTGCTTCTGCCACAGCCTTTTCTTTTTCTCTCAAACTTTTCTCCCCAGAGATCACATCATATATCTTTTCAAGGCTTTTCTGCTCTTTTTCCATAGCGTTATGATACTACAAATATCAATATTAATACAAGAATAAGCAGAGGAATCCCCAAGATCCAATCAAGAATATGAAATAGATGTAGGAGGAGGACAGCTAAAAGACCAAAGGAAACTATACAAGATATTTTCAGAGAAATTTTAATAATCTCATTATGACTAAGTTCCTTCCTAAAAAAGATACAAAAAAGATATACAGCAATACTTAAGAAAGAGAAAACAAAAAGAAGAAGAAGGAGAATAGCTACGGATACATTGATAATACTAATATTTCCCACTTCATCAAACGGTAAAAAAGATGGATTTGAGGATAGATAATACAAAAAGCATACAGAAAAAATTAGTAAAAAGAGATTGCTGAATACGAATTTCATAATTTTTAATACTCTGAGCTAAAAGAAACACACATACAATTACTAAGATAGTATGAATTAAATTTAGCTATTTTAACAGTAATGAATATCTTGATTATAGAGAATTCGGGAACATTAGCACAAATAATTTCTAAAACATTAGAATCCTATGGATATCATACAACTCTTGATAATGAGGACTTTGAATCAAAAAATTTAGTAAAGAAAGGAATCTTTGATTTTGTAATAATAAATACGAACCTTGGAGATAAAAAGAGTTTTGAAATACTGGAATATATAAGGGAGAAGAAAAAGGATATCAAAGTTCTTGGAGTATGCAATAAGGGAAATTGGACAGAAAAAGTTCAGTTTTTGAATAAAGGAGGAGATGATGTTCTAACCTACCCATTCCCTATGCAGGAATTGTTAGCCAGAATTCAAACTATTATGAGAAGACCTTCGGGATATATGGATAAAAATTTGTATATAGGCAAGTATGTTTTAGATGTTGATAATAGGACTGTATATGAAGGAAATTCAGAGATAAGCGTGAGAAAGAAAGAGTATGATCTGCTCGAATATTTAGTAAGAAATAAGGACAGGGTGATTTCTAGATGTGAACTTTTAGATCATGTCTGGGACTACAGAGAATATGTTGGCTCAAACACAATAGATGTACATATAAAGAGACTGAGAGATAAGCTCCATGATAAAAATATCATAGAGACAGTACACGGAATAGGTTATAAGGCCAAAAATACAAAAAAGAAAAACTAAAGCATCATTGGCATAACAAGGTGTACGAAGCTATCATCTCCATCTATTTTGAAAACACCCGGTCTTGTAGCTTCAGAACACTCAAATATAATGTCTTCACTATCAATATGCATAAGTACATCGTTTAGAAGTTTTGCACTAAATGCTATTCTTATGCTATCGCCTTCAACTTTACATGGAAGATTACTTTGATTTTTTCCTAAATCACTTTGAACTGCAGACAAAAGGATTCTATTCTCATCAGAAGAAATATCTAAAATCATCTTATTTCCAAGAACTGACCTAGCAATAATATTTATTATCTTAATAGAATTAAGAAAATCACTTTTTTTCAAAAAACATCTAGTCTTATATCCAGTAGGAATTATCTGTCTATATTCAGGAAATTCCCCATCTATAACACGAGAAATTAAATCAACATCAGCGAACCTAAACAAAACCTGATTCTTGTCATCTATGGTATAAATACGAACAGATCCTTCATCTGTATCCAGCGCAGATATAATATATGAAAGTTCCAATAATGCTCTAACTGGAACAAGAAAGCTCTTTTTTGGAGATCCTTTTGCTATTTTTACACTCTGCCTTGAAAGCCTCAAACCATCAGTGGATACAAAATATGCAATTCCATCATCTATTTCTATCTTCACACCAGTTAAAACAGGCTTAATATCATCTGTAGCAGCAGCAAATGCAACTCTATCAACAGCAGTAACTAAGTCCTCTTTTTTTATTTCAACTAAGGGTTCATCTTTTTCAACAGAAGGAATAATTGGAAAATCTTCAGCAGGCATAGTATTAAAACTTGCACTATTATTCTCAGTAGAAATATTAAAATTTTCTTTAACAACCTCTACATCAACCTTTTCTTCAGGGATTGAATTAACAAACTCTGCAAGTTGTTTAGCTGGAACAGTAACAACTCCATCTTCTTTAATATCTGCCCCTATCCATGTAGTAATACTTAATTCTAAGTCAGTAGTTTTAAGAATCAGTTTTCCATCTTTGCTTTCAAAGGAAACATTACTCAATATTGGAAGACCAGGTTTAACAGCTACTACCCTACTTACTATGTTTAGATATTTTGAAAAAGTATCTTGGTTACAAGAGAATTTCATTTTTTTTACAACTAATCTTAATTATTTAAGCAGTTTAGGAATTATTCTATCTCATTATACAAAAAATCATAGAGATTGTATCTTCCTTCTATATTTTATTAATTAAATAATAATAGTTTAAGTAATAGTATATGTGGATATGTTTATATCAATTAAATTTTATTAAAAATGTCTTTTCCTTAAGATATTTTTTACTCAAAAACCTATGTGTATATCTCATACCTTAAAAATCCTTTACTTATGTAAAAAATCCTTATATTGAACTAATAATTTATGTGGATTTCTTTTTGGATAACTTATGATTAATTCCTAAATACTGTGTATATCCTTTTTTAAAGTAAATGCCTTTTTAACAAGATCTTTACGTAAATATTACGTTTCTTTTATGTGGAAAGACCCAAAGTTTCCATTCTATTATCAACGACATATCCACATAATTATCCACTTATGCTTTTAATGTTCTTATACACATATTTATCTTTTCATCTAAAGACTTATTTGTTTCTCTTTCTTTTTCTATCTTCTCAAATGCGTGAATTACTGTAGTGTGATCTTTCCTATTCACCTCTTTTGCCACCTTTTCTAATGGAAGCTCTAGCTCTTTTCTTAAAATATACATAACTATCTGCCTACATTGTGCAACATAGGCTGTTCTTCTATTACCTTTTATTTCCGACGGCTTTACATCAAATACATCTCCCACAACAGAAATAACTTTTCCTGGCGTTATTCTTTTCCTTTTGTAATCCAAATCTATTTGTAAAATCTTTGAAACATCTTCTTCAGTAGGATTAATTCCTAGTTTTGATAATGATGCTACCTTTGTTACTGCACCTTCGAGTTCCCTTATATTATTCTCTATATTCTTTGCTATCATTTCTATGTAGTTTTCTTGTATAGAAAGATTTTTTTCTTCGAGTAACTGTTTTACGATTGCTATCCTCGTTTCATAATCTGGGGCTTGTATATCAGCAACCATTCCTCCCTCGAATCTGGTTCTTAGTCTATCTGTAATATTTCTTATCTCCTTGGGTGGTCTATCGGAAGCAAGTACTATTTGTTTATCAGCTTGATACAGGGTATTAAATGTATGGAAAAGTTCCTCTTGTGTTCTAGGGTATGATTCTACAAATTGGACATCATCTATCATTAATAAATCTACTGCTCTGTATTTGTTTCTGAAGTCTTCATTCTTTTTTGTTCTTATGGCTTCAACCATTTCATTTAGAAACTGCTCTATTGATACATACACTACTTTTTTATTTGGATTCTTCCGTATTGTCTCATTTCCTATTGCCTGCATAAGATGGGTTTTTCCTAAACCAGTATTTCCGTAGAAAAAAACAGGATTGTAAGCCTTTCCTAAATCTTCTACTACTGCTTCTGCTACTGCCTCTGCAAGTCTATTGCTTGGTCCTACAACAAAATTGGAGAAGAGATATTTAGGATTCAAATGTGATTCTTCGAGTTTTTTTGACAAAAAATCATTCTCTTTTTCAGCTTCGGAGAAGAGGGTTACAGACTCATTAGAAGTTGGATCATGGTATTCATATTTGCTCTCCTTTTTTTGATTCTGCTCTTCCCTTATATTTATCTCTATTTCAAAATTCTGACCACTAGCCTTGTAAAGTGCCTGTTTAAGTGATGCTTGGTAGTCTCTCATAATTTTTTCCTTTTTGTATGCAGAACCACAGGACAAGTGCACCACTCCGTTACTGATATCTTCAATATATGAATCATTGAATACTGCTAGAAAAATTCTGTTAGTGATCATTAGTTTCAGATGTTCCTTTGTTATCTTCCAAAGTTCATCTACATCTATTTCACTTTGTGCTTGCTGCTTCTGTTTTAGTGTATCTATATAGCTGTTAAACTCTGCTTTTTGCATGGTAAAGCTAAAACAATATTATTTTCTTGGAGGCAGTTTGTTCGGGCAGTCTATGGCCGATTGGGACTTTACAAGATTATATTGGTTTTTGCGGTGATGTGGATATCTATTTTTTGACTGTACAAAACCTTCGTTAGAGAAAGGATTTTAGCTTTTTGAAATAGGCTCTAATTATTTTAGATATGAATTAAATCCTATTAAAATATGTTTGGATTTTAGCGTGAGTGACAGCTTTGTTAGTGGTGTGATATAATCAGGCTGATTTTGTATATATATACATTAAAAATTATGAAGAGAACATATCAGCCAAATAACATGAGAAGGATAAAGAAGCTTGGTTTTAGAGCGAGAATGAAAACTCCTGGCGGAAGAAATGTAATCAAAAGAAAAAAGAAGAAAGGAAGAAAAGTGTATTCCGTTTCTGAGGAGTACAAACTTTTGAGGAAAAAACATAAAAAAAGTTAAAGTATTATGATACCTAAAAGGTACAGGCTTCCTGCACAAGATTTCAAGCGTGTGTATAGAGATGGAAAAAGAATCAAAGGAAAGTTTGGTATGCTTATTTGGAGTGAAGATAATTCTTTGTCATCTCCCCTATTTGGTTTTGTAGTGAACAAGAAAATAGGGAATTCTGTGAAAAGGCATAGGCTTGTTAGAATGCTTAGATCATTATCTGCAGATGCTATTAAAGAGTTTCAACTTGATGGTGTGGGAATTCGTTTTGAATATATTGCCTTTTGTTTTCCTGATAGTTTTTCTTCATTAAAGAGTGAATTTCTTAGTCAGGTAAAAAGGGCATGTTTAAAGTGAGTGGAGTTTTGTGAAATGGTTAAAAGATTTTTGCTTTATATCATAAAGGGGTATCAAAAAACATTTTCATATGATCATGGTATTGCTGGGAGAGCTTTTCCAAATGTTAGATATTGTAGATTTGTTCCTACATGTTCAGAATATGGTTACGAAGCAATAGATAAGTATGGGGTTATTAAGGGAGGTTTTTTGACTGTGAGAAGAATACTAAAATGTAATCCTTGGAGTAAGGCTAGGAGGTACGATCCTGTTCCTTAGCCAATATTTATGGTATATTCCAAAAGATTTTATATTTGAATTTATCAGTAATATTCTCATGTTTGCGTTCATTTGGAATAATTTGCTCTACTACCCTGCTCTCAATTTTATAGTCTTCTTGAGTTCCATATTGTGGAATAACTTGGGTTTGGCAATTATTGTTATAGCAATAATCTTTAGGTTGCTTCTTCTTCCTTTAATGAAAAGGCAGAATGAGATGATGAAGAAAATGTCTTCACTTAAACCTCAACTTGAGGCTTTGCAGAAAAAATATGCAAATAACAAAGAGAAATTATCACAGGAACAGGTGAAGTTGTACAGGAACGTTGGGTATAATCCTTTAGGTTGTCTAGGAATTTATCTCCCTCAATTGCTTATTCTTTCAGTGCTTGCCAGCGTTATAAGGAATGTTTCTACTGGAAATCTTCAAGGAATATATCCTTTTGTTAAGGATTGGTTCGCAGGGGGAGGAGATGTTGTTCTTAGTCCGAATTTCCTTTTTTGGGATCTAACAAAGTCCTACAGTCAAATATCAAATGAATTTGGAATGTTTGCTACTGTTTCTTTGATGTACCTTTCATTATGCATCTTGGTAGGTGTTTTTCGGTATTTGATGTCAAAGTTTACTACATTAATGAATAATCCTATGCAGTCTCCTCAGGCAAAGAAGACAAAGAAGAAAAAAGCTGGTGAAGAGCCAAGCTTAGAGGAAATGTCTAAGAAGATGACCAATATGACAATGTTATTCCTTCCTGCATCCACCGTGTTTATCGCCGCAGGGACTCCTTCTGCTTTGAGTATATATTGGATAGTTCAATCTTTTATGTTGTTGGTGCAATATGCAATATTGGATTGGGATAAGACAAAAAAAGGTGTTCAAAATATTCGCACTATTGTTAAGGAGAAGAAAAATCATAGTCCAAAATAGGAGGTTTATGATGGTTACTTTGACTTAAATTTATTACTATTTATTTATGAAAGATAAAGAATTGCTTAAAACGGCAGAAAAGGAAGTTCAGAAACTCTGCTCGCTGCTTGATGTAGACTGTGATGTTAATGTAACCTTGGACAAAGGAGAAAATGACATAAGATATATAAAGGTAGTTTTTGATGGGGAAGATTTGGGATATATGATTGGAAATAGAGGGAGGCATCTTGATTCTCTTCAGTTTCTACTTCAAATTCTTTTGGGAAGGAAATTAGGTGAAGGTGAGGATTTTAGAGTATTTGTAGATGTTGGCGGATATAGGAAGGAGAAGGATTCTAAGCTTGAGGAGATGGCTTTGCAGAAAGCTGATGATGCCAGAATCCTTGGAGAAAGGGTTGAACTTCCTCCTATGAAGCCATCTGACAGGAGAATTGTTCATTTAGCCTTAATGAAGTTTGATGATATAAAAGCAGAAAGTGAAGGAGAAGGAATGGATAGGCATATTGTCATAACTCCTTTGAAAGTGAGTGAATCATAGAATATGCTAAAATAATCCTAGATGCTTAAAGATATCTTTAGTAAAAAAAATTATCCTTTTTTAATCCTTGATGTCTTTTTGCTTTTTTCATGTTTCTTTTTTGTAGACGATTCTTTTGGGAGATTCCTTTTCTTGTTTTTTTCTATTCTACTGTACATTTTTTTAAGTTATTATCTTAAAAATAGAATTGTATCCTCTCTTTTGTATATATTGATTACTCTTCCCTTTAACATCACATATCAACTTCCTCAGATAGTTAAAATCCTTGGTTCAACATTTACATTGTATGATGCATATGTGAATGGTGTTTCAGTAAATTATCTAATACCGACCGTGTCTATAGTTGATTTGGGATTTTTCATATTGCTCTACTCTCTTATTTTTTCTAATAGTATTTCCTTTAGCAGAAGAATAATTTCAAAATATCGTTTTTGTTTTTTCATGATCCTTCTATTTTTTGGAATTAGTCTCCTTTTTAATATGAGTGTACTTCAGGTCATTCATACATTTAGAATTTTAGTGTATTTGTTTGCTTTCATATGGTGTATTCACTGGATAATTGAAAATAGGAGGGTATTTAGTAAGAAGATAAAGACTTATTTTTGGCTTGTTATCTTTGTTCTTGTTTGTATACAGGGAAGTTTGGCTTGTATGCAGTTTTCAAAAGGAGTTTCTCTAGGTTTGAATTTCTTGGGAGAATCTAATGTTGTATCAGGGATGGCTGGTTCTAGTTTTATTGAGTTGGATAATAGATTATTTCTCCGAGGCTATGGAACTTTTCCTCATCCAAATGTTTTAGCAGGGTTTTTCCTTTTCTCTTTCCTTTTTTCCTTAACAATGTGTTTAAGGGAAAAAGGTCTTCTACGGGTTTTAGGTAGTATCTCTATGGTTGTTTCTATAGTCTTTTCTGTTTTTTCTTTTTCAAGAGTTGCTATTTTTTTGATTGCTTTTGATTGTTTTGGAATACTTGGGGGGAGGATCTATTCACGGTTGTTAAAAGGGAAATCCTTCTCTATGTACTTTGTTCCTTTAGAATATTTATGTGAGAGGTTTGCAAATATTTTTAATTCAGGAGATAGGAGCTTTTCTGAAAGGATAGAGTTAGTGAAATGTTCTTTTAGAATTATTAAGGAAAATATTTTGTTTGGATGTGGACTTGGGAATTTTGTAAGAGCAATGGAAGGTTTTGTTCCTAGATCGAAGAATGGGATAATGATTCTTCAGCCTGTTCATAATATTTTTCTTCTTTCTCTGAGTGAAATGGGTATTTTTGGTTTTGTATCGTTTTGGTTTACGCTTGTAAAAGTTCTTTTTAGTGTAATTGAAAGATTCAATGTAATGGTATTAATGGTTATATTGGATATCTTAGTTGTGGGATCTTTTGATCACTATCTTTTAGATCTTCCTCAGGGTCTTGGTTTATTTATTCTTTTGCTTATGTTGTGTGTAGTTAATTCTTTTGAAAGAAATAAAAGAAATAGCAGGAAAAAATATATTTAATTCCTCTACTCTACTTTGTCTGCTGTCTGCATTGTTTGTGGAGCCAAGTAATCTTTGTACTTTTCTAATTCCAGTTTTCTTTCATCAAGCAATTCTTTTGCTTTAGAATGAGATATATTGAATGATTTCCATTTTCCATTATTTTCTTGCCCTAAAGTTTTATGATATATACAGTTTGCAAAATTAGCCTTAGTAGTTTCATCCTGTGAATCAAGTATTTCTATGGTAGATGGAAGTGCATCATCTGAGAGGTAGCAGAGGTAATCAGTGTCTAGTTTTTTAATTTTGTCTGCATTTCTAATATTGTAATCAGCTATAAAAGCATCAGGGTTTAGAATATTCATTGAGAAAAGGAAAAGTAGTACAGATATGGAAAGCTCCAGTGCAAAAGTTTCTTCTTTTGTTTGTTTATGAATTTTGTAGAATAGCATTCCAAGAACTAATGCCAATAGGAGTATAAAGGCATGGCTGTATAGTCTTAGGGTTGTAAGTCCATATGCTTGCTCATAGAGAGATAAACGAACTATTGCTGAGTACATAATTATCATCACTTGTATTATCAGTATTGATGCGAGAGTCTTAAATATTTTTTTGTGTTCATTTTTTCCTTTTTCTGTGTATTTGTCAGTGAGGAAAAGCACTAGGAAAGAAATAACTGCAACTGCTATCAGTTCAAAGAATCCTCTTCTAGCATATTCAGAATATGTGAATCCTTGTGATGATATATTCTCTTCTCCTCCAAAGAGGTATGCCAATTGTATGATTATGAAGAGAAGGAAGAGAACATTTATAGATGCAAGGAGAATTGAAGTTTCTATGTGTCCTAGATTAATTTGTTTTGGGATTTTGTCTTTGTCTTGCCCTTTAGTAAAGATATATGAATATGCTCCCATGAAGATTAGGGTTACTGTCAGTATTATGAAAATTTGAGCTACAGTTTCTTGTGTAATGTGAATAGTTATTATTTCTGAAAGGTATTTTCCGAAGATGAGATCTGCAGATGAGAAAAGGAGTATGAAAATGATCAGTATTGGGATTGTTATTAAAATTCCTCTGATTATTTGTGGAAGTTTGTTTCCTTTATATGTAACGGATGAAAATAGCTTTGATACAGTTTGTCCCAAGGGTAGGATGAATTTGAATGGTAGGAATATTGTTTTTATGTACTCATTTGTTAGAAATTTCTTAAGGGGCTTATGAAAGGATATTTTTGCGATAAGGAGAAGTATAAAGAGGGGGGCCATGATATTCAGGAATGTAAGCAGTGAGCTTGAACGGATAAAGACCATAGTGCTGAAAAATATGAGTGGGACCAAGAGTATGGTAACCTCGTTGTTTAGTTGTTTCTTTAGAATTTTTGAGAGAGAAAATAATGCTATTAAGATCAGCAGAATATATATGAAAAAAGATATGCCCAGTGGGGTATCAAAGAAGAGATAGTTGAAAATTATTCCTAGAGTTAACGATGTAGAGGAGATGAGCAATGCTTGATGTTTTTCTTTTTTATCATTTTTTTGCTTTTCCATATTAAGAAAATATCACAAACTATATTTTTTTGCGATTGGGTAAGTTAAAGTGGAAGTTGGCGGAGAGAGTGGGATTCGAACCCACGGTATGATTTCTCATACGCTCGCTCTCCAAGCGAGTCCTTTCGACCGCTCAGGCATCTCTCCACATCTGGCGTACCTGGTCGGAATCGAACCGACAACCTACTGCTTAGAAGGCAATTGCTCTATCCGATTGAGCTACAGGTACACATTCAGGTCTGATTCTAACAGGAAATGACAGTAAAATAAAGATTAGAAGGTCTCTTTAACCTCTATAAGTATTCCTCCCTGTTTCTTTGGAAAGTATTTTAATCTCTCTGGAAAATTTTTTGGATTAAATTCAACTTCTGTTTCTTTTTCAGAATATGACAAGCTTTTTAGATATTGATTACCATCTTTCCAAGACATCTTTCTGAGTTGAGATATTATCTCTTCTTTGTTTATCTTTGGTTTAACTGATGCTTTAGCTGTAAGTTTAACTTTAACTCCATTGTTATCATTTTGTATTACCGTTATCTCCTTAGTTACATCATCTCCAAGGGTCAATTCTAAATTATTTTCGTTCTCAAATAGATTCTTTTCCTCTGCCTCCTTCTTTAACAGCTCTGCTATTCCATTATCAAACCCTTCTTTCATATAAAAAGTTGCTGTAGTCCTTATCTTGAGGGAAAGATCAACTTGATCAGCTTCTTCTCCAACCTTTTTGCTTGTTTCTATGCTGTTGCTTATTACCTCACTTGTTAAAGATTCTGGTATCAATTCCCATGTGCCTCCTGATTTATCTTTCATCTCTCTTTCTCCCTCCTCATAGGCACTTTTCTTCAACCCCTCTACTCCGCTATTTACATCTCCTTGTGTCAATATTCTATACTCCTTCTTGTTACCTCCAGTGATCTCTTTGGAAGAGCTACCGTAAACTTTTTCTGATTCAAACCCTTGAACTACGAAGAATGTTCCCATTGGGAGGTTATATTCTTCTCCAACTTCAGAAGCAGTAATATTTACCTCTGCTATTTGATTGCATTCTATCGTTATTGCAGAGTCAGTGTTGTAAGATTTTCCTTCATTTTTAGCTGTTATGGTAGTTCCTGCTGGGATTTGTATTGGATCTATATCTTTGCATCCTTCTGTATTTTTGAATGTTAGTCTAACAACTCCTTTTGCTTTGTCCCCTTTGTATGCAGTCCCAGTGGCACTTATCGTCGTAGAACTGCTTTTCTCAATATTCTCTTTTTTAATTGGTATTTTTAAATTTTGAAAATCTATCTCTTTGATATTTTCATTTCCTTCAAATACTTTTTCTATACTGACTTCCTTCCCTTTTATGTATATATTGACTCGGACAAATGGTGCTGTGAAATAATAGACGACTGCAGAAAGTATTGCTACAAGAACTATGCTTATTAACACGATAGGGTAGATTTTGTTTGAGGAAAATCTTGTTTTTAAGCTGGCAAAGAAATTTTTTATTTTTGGAGATAATGGATTCTTTCTTTGCCCTCCTTTTGTTTTGTGATTCATTGTTGAGAAAGAAATTTCTTTTGAATCATCTATTTCATTAGTATTTTCATCTTCATATGTGATTGGTATATCTTTATCTACTGCTATTAAAAAATCATCATTTTCGTTTTCTTTTTGTTCCTGTTCTTGTTCCTTCGCACTTTTTCTCATTGCTTCATCTATTCTTTTTTGAAAATCGGAAATATCTGATTTCTGCTGAATATTTTGATCTTGATTCTGCTCTTTTGCTTGTTGCGCAGGTGCAGAAGGAGGTTTTTTCTCTTGAGAAAGTCTTTTTGCTCTGTTAATTTCTTCATCTTCCCACATATCTTCAGTTGGAAGATTAGGAGATTCTGTGACATACAGCCCTGCAAGGGTTGCATTTCTCACACCTGTTGGATTCTTGATTATTTGTGTAATCAAGAGTTTTTCCCTTTCATCTGCAGTTTCTAATATTACTCTTAGATTTATAGGGCTTATGAGTAGATCAGAATCTTCAGCAAATGTAAGCACAATTCTTTGGTTAACTGTACTGACTATTGCAGATACAACATCTGTAATTTCATCCTCTTTGTTTACAACTATTTTTGTTATTTTCTTGTTTGTCTCCATCAGATTTTTTTCCTGTTGATATCATACACAAACTTAGCCAAAGATGCGGGAGTTATGTCAAAAAGATGCTTAAGCTCTCCACTTGTATCCGTGATGTTTTCCAATTTCTCTGGTGTAAAGAAGTCAATTTTAGGTACAACTGGAAAACGGGAGAATTTCTTCCATGGGAATTCAATCATAACTTCTCGTATTTCTGGGAGCAAAGCTCCTCCTCCGCATAGATATATTTGCGTTGGAAATGAATCTATATCATCACAGTAGTCCAGTGCTGACTTTAATGTCTTTAACCAAAGTTTCGCTACTGGGTATACTATGGCCTGTACCTGTCTTGATAATTCTCTGTTTAATTCTTTTTTGGAATATTTTAACTTTCTCTGTTCTGCGAACCTGTAATCGAGATTGAGTACTTTAGCTATCTCTTTAGTAAAAGTTCTCCCTCCAAATGCAAACATTTTTGTTTCTGCGACACTTCCTTTTTCAACTATGGCAATATCTGTTGTTCCTCCTCCTATATCTATGAAAATAGCAGAGAAGTCTCTATTTGATGAGCCAGAGTATGCTCTTGCAACAGCAAAAGGTTGTGCAACTATTCCTATTACATTCATTCTAAGGTCTGATGCAACTTTCTTTAATGCTTCTACATATGTTTTTGGTGCGAATGAGGCATAGTAGTTTAATTTTACATCTCTTCCTTTATATCCAACGAGTGAATCTACAGGCATTCCCCCTATTTCTAGTCCTGTTCTTGTAATATGAAGTATCTCTATATCTTCATTTGTCAAACCTATTCTTTGACTTAAATCTTCCTTTCCACTTGTCCCTATCTTTTGTTCTATTTGAGAGATTATTTTTCTTTGCTCTTTTTCCGTAACCTCCTTTTCGTAGTTTTCCTCTCTTTGATAGTTAACTACTATGGATACTCCTTGTATATATTCTCCAGCTATACCCATCACGACATTTCTTGGCATTTGATCTGGAGTCAACCTTTGAGTAATTGAAGAAATAGATAATCTGCAGTTTTCTAAAACAGTATCAAGATTTGTAATAATTCCACTTTTCATTGCATGCTGTTGTTGTTCTATTCTCGATATTTTTTTAATCTCAACTCCTAAATCGTTTGTGGAAAAAAGAATACTTTTAAGAAGTTCAGTCCCTATATCTAATGCGACTATATTTTCATCTTTGCTTATGGACAAAGAACCAGACTTTTTGAATAAAGGCAGATTTAACATAGTGACAGTATACCATATTTGTATTTTGTTAGAAGAGTTTCTACATTACATCTACTAAAATAATCGGTTCTCTTTCAGTCTTTCTGTAGATCAACTTTCCTAGGTTTTTCTCGAGCTGTGTTTTCAATTCTTTCTCGTCTGCCTGTTCAATGTCTTTTTGTGAATTAAGCCATTCTCTATGTGTATCAAAAATACAGTTTTGTATCTCTTTCAAAAGCTCATGTGAATGTTTAAAGTATATGAATCCTCTGGAGAGGAATCTTGGCTTTCCTATGATTTTTTTAGTATTAGCACTTAGGTTTAATATTACTGTAAATACTCCAAACTCGGAAAGTTGTTTTCTATCCTTCAGAACTATATCTCCTATATCACCTACTCCTAATCCGTCAATGAGAATTGGTTTTGATTCAATTTTCTTTCCTCTCCTCCAAGATCTTCCATCATACTCCCACATTTGTCCATCATCGGTTAGGAATATGTTGTTTTTATTAAATCCCCACCTTTCAAGATTTTGTTTGTTAAAATATCTAAAGGTTAGAGATCCATGGATTGGCATTATATATTTTGGCTTTATCATGTTTACCATTGCCCTTATATCTTCCTGATTCCCATGTCCAGTCGAATGTATTTTCAGATTTACAGTGTCTTTCATTAGATCTGCTCCGAGAGCAATTATTCTATCAGTCATCTTTTCTATTTTGCTGATATTCTCAGGAATTTCAGAAGATGACATTATTACTAAGTCTCCTTTTTTTATCTTTATGGTTCTATGTTCATTGAGTGATATTCTATTTAATACTGCAAATCTTTCTCCTTGACTTCCTGTGCATAGAATTAAGATTTTCTCATCAGGATATTTATTAAGATCCTTATCTTTAATGAAGATATCATCTTCAACATTGATATAGCCATTATTTCTCGCAATGGTAATCGCTTGATCTAAACTTCTTCCTGCCAAAAGTACTTTTCTGTTTGTTTTTTTGGCTATCTCTATGACAGAGTATAGTCTTGTTATTAGGGAAGAAAACGCCGAAAGGATTATTCTCCCAGGGTAATTGGATATGACCTCTTCTAAATTCTTTGAAACTTCAGTTTCAGACGGTGCTTTTCCTGGAACAGTTGCATTAGTGCTTTCTATTAGTGCTAAATCTACTTTCCCTCTTAAACTGTGAAGCTTTTGATAGTCAGAAAGAGGCTCATTCGCTGGTTTTACATCAAATTTAAAATCTCCTGAAAAAAACAGATTCCCTTTTGGACTCTCCAAAAATATAGAAAAAGCATCTGGAATACTATGGTTTATGCCTATGAATGAAGCTTTGAAGTATTTTCCAATATTTATCTGAGAGTTTCTGTCTACTCCATATATTTTTACCTTGTCTTCCATTTTGTACTCTTTCATCTTTAACTCTATGAGGGATTTCGCAAATCCTCCAGCATATATCGGAGGATATCCCAAATCAGGAAGCATCCATTTTAAGGCACCAATATGATCCAAATGTCCATGGGTTATCAATATTGCCTTAATATATTGCTTATTTTTTTTTAGATATCTTGTATTAGGAATTAAATAATCAATTCCATACATTTCCTGTCCAGGAAATGAATAACCAGCATCTACCACAACAATCTCATCTTTGTATTGGACAAAATTGCAATTTCTTCCTATTTCTGTAGTTCCTGATAGTGTGCATAGCTTCAGTACATCTCTGTTATCTCTCTCTTCTTTCATCTTTGTTAAATAATAATCAACTATTCAAATATCTGCAGATTATACCATAATCCAAAAATATGCTTTATGTTTTGCTTTGTAATAGCTATTTGTTATTGATATAATGCAAAAGATTTCAAATATGGAAAGAAATATACCAAAAACATTCGATTCAAAAGAAAATGAATCAAAAATATATGAACTTTGGGAGAAATCTGGATATTGTAATCCAGATAATATGAGGGATTATTTAGAAAAGAATAATTTGGAAGTAAAACATTCTTTTACGATTACTCTTCCTCCACCGAATGCTAATGGGAATCTTCACTTAGGGCATGTATGTGGATATTCTTTCCACGACTTAATTGGAAGGTATATGAGAATGACAGGGCATCCGGTTCTGCTTCTCCCTGGGAAAGATCATGCTGGGATTCAAACAGAATCTGTTTTTACAAAAGTTTTAGAAAAAAGAGGATTGGACAAAAAGAAAATGGGAAGAGATGCATTCTATGAGGCTACATACAAATTTTGTATGGAAAATATTGAAAATGCTAGGGAGCAGGAAAAAAGGATAGGTTTGTCTGCTGACTATTCTAGGGAACTCTTTACGCTTGATCCTAAGCTCACAAAAATAGTGTATGAGACTTTCTACAAGATGTTTAAAGAAGGTTTGGTGTATAGAGATAAGAGGATTATAAATCAATGTCCAAACTGTAAAACGGCTCTTGCAGATGTTGATACAGAGCATGAAGAAAGAAGAGGAATTTTTGCTTACATAGTGTATCCATTTGTTGATGAAAATGACAGGAAGCTTGCGAAGAAGATGTTTGGTGTAGAAGGTATAACTGTTGCCACAACAAGGCCTGAAACTATGCTTGGAGATACAGCTGTCGCAGTAAATAGTAAGGATGATCGATACAAGGATTTTGTTGGGAAGAAGGTTCTTCTACCAATTGCAAACAGGGAGATTCCAATAATTGCAGTTGATGATGTTGATATTAATCTAGGAACTGGAGCATTAAAGGTTACTCCTGCTCACTCTCCGATAGATTTTGAGATAGGGAGAAAAAATAATTTAGAAATAATTAATGTGATAAACGAGGAAGGGAAGATGGATGGTAATATTCCAGAAAGATTTAAGGGTATGGGAACAGTAGAATGCTCTAAGGCATTATGCAGAGAGCTTGAGGGACTTGGTTTGCTGGTAAAGATTGAAAATATTAAACATGATGTGGCAGTGTGTGAAAGATGTAAAACTCCTATCGAACCAATTATTTCCAATCAGTGGTTTTTGAATGTAGAACCTCTTGCAAAGGAAGCATTGAAAAGTATAAAAGAAGGTGAAGTCAAAGTTATTCCCTCTGGTCAGCAGAAGGCATTAGAATATTTCTATGAAAATATTCAGCCTTGGTGTATCTCTAGACAGCTCTGGTGGGGTCAAAGAATTCCTGTCTGGTACAGTGGAGGGAAAAAATTGTATGACTGGATTCTTGAGAATAAAGGGAAAAGTGTTGAGGAATACGAGAAAGAAACAGGTTTGAAACCTAAGGGTACTGGAGAGATATTTTTGGGAGAGACTGTGCCTCAGTCGAAAAATGGAGAAATTTGGGAGCAAGAAGAAGATGTTTTTGATACTTGGTTCAGTTCTGGTCAGTGGCCTTTTTCCACGCTAGGAGGTGTTGATGGTGAAGACTTTGCAAAGTATTACCCTACTCAACTGATGATTCATGGAAGAGATATTCTTTTTTGGTGGTCTGCAAGAATGATAATGATGGGGTTATATAGAACGGGAAAAGTACCCTTCTCTAAAGTATTTCTAACGGGAGTAATTTTGGCATCAGATGGATCTAAGATGTCAAAATCTAGAGGAAATGGAATTGAACCTGCACAGGTATTTGAAAGATACGGGGCAGATGCTCTGAGGCTTTGGTACTACAGTGATGCTCTTCCAGGTTCTAATGCTCCTCTGCGTGAGGAAAAAATTAAGGGAAACAGAAACTTCATAAACAAGATTTGGAATGCAAGTAGGTTTATACTAATGAATGTAGATGATTCTGAAATAGAGGCAATTGCATCGGTAAATGTGTTTAGTAGCGATAGAGTAAGAGAAAATCAAGAACATACAAAACAAGTTAAAAAATATATGGAGAAGTATAAGTTTAACCTTGGAGCAGAAAGTATTAGGGAGTTCTTCTGGCATACTTTTTGTGATAAGTGGATAGAGGAAATTAAAGTAGAAGTAAAAGATGAAGAAATAGGAAGTGAAAAAAGGATAAAGAAGCTTGCAGAACTTCTTTATCTATTAAAAGAGAATTTGAAGATAATGCATCCATTTGCTCCTTTTGTTACAGAAGCAGTTTGGCAAGAGTTGGTCAACTTGGGATTAGCAGATGGCCTTCTGTTTACGAAGCAGATTGATTAGAATCCTTTTGTATATTTACTTTTTTGAGTTTTTTTGATAGAATATCAGTGTAGGTCATTAAAAAAGCAAAAGAAAAGAGGAAAAATTGTATGGACAGTGAAGTTATCAAAAACTTCCTGAAGACAGTGGAGGTTATCTCCCTGTTTTATCAGGTTGATCCTGAAATTAAGAATCACAATTTTTTAAGGGATGATATTCGGATTAACCCTAATCATAGAACTTCAGAGGGTCTTTTCATTTATATGAATGATAGATTTCCAATTGAAGCGTATACACTATGGGGAGGGATTAATTGCTTTGATCCGATTATTGAGTCCTTCAGGATAGGAAAAACATTTGATTTTACCCCAATATTTAAAAAAGGGAGGAAAGCACTTGTTTACTATAGCCTTAATGGTACTTTGAAAAAGGAAGAAAGTGCTTTCTTGGAATTTGATGTTTTTCCAAAAAACGCTATGTTTCCATCTTATGTCTACCGAGGAAGAATGAACGGATATGAGCATTTCCTTAAAGAATGGGATGACTTATTATCTTGGGGATATAAGGAGGGAATATACTAAATTTGGATGAATTTGATGAAAAATATTTTAGGAGTCTTTCTCCAAAGGATACCAAGTCCAATACAAATGAGTTTTGATTTTGATGAATCTAATGATAAATAATTGATATTTATCATGGAAGAAGCTTGGTTGGTTTTTTACCAATTATTTTTATTGATAAGCCGAGCTTCTTCCTTCTTCTCTTTTGTTTTAACCTTCTATATATGTCCATTTTGTGTACTGTTGTATAATACTTATGTATGAATGATAAAAAAGTATATATAACTACGACTTTGCCGTATGTAAATGCAGAACCTCATATTGGTCATGCTTTAGAATTTGTTCAGGCAGATGCATCTGCTAGGTATTTTCGTCAAAAGTTAGGGAAGGAGAATGTTTTTTTTAATGTAGGCACTGATGAACATGGTTTGAAGATTTACAGGAAAGCTTTAGAAGAAAATATCTCTATTTATGATTTTGTTGATAAATATGCTCAAAGATTTGTTGATTATTGTAAATTATTTTTTGTTGATTATGATTTTTTCTACAGAACTTCTTCCAAAGAGCATGTAAAGGTGGCTCAGGAATTTTGGAAGAGGTGTGCAGATCATGGAGATATTTACAAAAAGAATTACAAGGGTTTGTACTGTGTTGGATGTGAGAGATTTATTACAGAAAAAGAATTAGTTGATGGAAAATGTCCAGATCATAATATTGAGCCAGAGCAAAGGGAGGAAGAAAATTACTTCTTCAGGTTGACATCATACAGAGAAAAACTTCTAAAATGGCTTAATGAAAATCCTGATTGTATCAAACCTAAATCTGCATTTGATGAATTAAAGAAAATAATTTCTGAAATAGAGGATATAAGCATATCAAGAGTGAAAGAAAATCTTCCTTGGGGAATTGATGTCCCAGGAGATGATTCTCAAGTTATGTATGTTTGGTTTGATGCTTTAACGAATTATGTAGGAGCAGTAGGTTTTGGAGAGGATGAAAGGAAACTTATGGAATGGTGGAAAAATTCCGTTCAGTTTTTTGGGCCTGATAACCTTAGATTTCAGGGAGCTATATGGCAAGGCATGCTTATGTCAGGAAATCTTCCAAATACGAAGAAACTTCTTAGACATGGAATGGTTTTGGCATCAGATGGAAGAAAGATGTCAAAGTCTTTGGGTAATGTAGTTTCTCCGTTTGAAGAGGAGAAAAAATATGGAGCAGAAATAGTGAGATTCTATTTGCTTGCAGGAATTTCAACATTTTTTGATTCTGCATACAGAGAAGAAGATCTTGTTAATATGTATAATGCAAGACTTGCTGATAATTATGGAAATTTGCTTAATAGAGTAATACATTTAGCGAATTCTACAGGGGTAAAGATTAATGATGAAGAAAATGTAGAAAAAACTTTTCTTGATGAAGTTAACAAGTATGAGTCTGAGATTAGTTCTTTGTATGAAGATTTCGAACTTTCTAGTGCGTTGGAAAAGGTAGATGAACTTGCTGATTTTGGGAATAAATACATTACGAAAGAGGAACCGTGGAGTAAGGGGTTAGAAAAAGGAAAGGTAGAAATAATACTAAACAATTTGAGTTATTTATTATCTGTTGTTACAAAGTTGTATTATCCTGCTATTCCAATCAGCAGTGCAAAAGCTGAAAAAGCGTTAAAGAATAGAGAAAAAATAATTCTTTTCAACAAACTTCAGCCTTTATGATATACTAAGATTGTACAAACTAAAACTGCTCAATGCTTACATCTAAAAAGGAACCACAATCAATAAACTTTTTGGAGCCTGTCTATTCTCCCTCGGATATTTGGTCGAAGGCCTATATTTGGCTCACAGATGTTGGAAAGTATCTACTGATAGGTGTCGAGCTTGTCGTTTTGGGTGTGTTTTTTTCTAGGTTTATCCTTGATAAAAAGAATAATGACTTAACAGAAGAAATAAATGATAAAACTGCTTTGCTATCAAATGAAAGTTGGAAGCAAAAAGATGCTTTATTTGGAAATTATCAATCTTTACTTACAGATGTTAGAAAAGTAAGAGAAAATCAAACAATAAATTCGACTATAATTAGTGACTTGATCAGTGGTATCCCCTCTCTTTTGTCTTTAGATAGTTTCTCTTTCACAGAAAATCGTGTATTTTTGAGCCTAACAAGTACGAGTTTCGAAACAGTGAAAAATTATGAAACAGCATTAAAGAATAATCCGGACTATAAAGATGTTACATTTAATATAGTAAAAGAAAAATCTGATATTGGAGTAAAGGTTACTTTTACTTTGACTGGTGAATAAATATGGAAAAGGAAAGTATTAATACAGTCGAATATATAAAAATAGTAAAGGAAGCTCCTGAGAAGAGAAAAGGGTATGGTTTTTTTGCGGTTACATTAATAGCTTCTATTCTTCTGATTGTATTTGCGATAAGACCAACAATTCTAACTATTACAAGAATAAAAAAGGAGATTAAAGGAAAAGAGATTATGAATTCTCAACTTGATACAAAAATAACTACTTTATCATCATTGGATAAGATATATCTTGAAAACAAGGAAAGTTTTGATAGTCTAAAATTGATCTTTCCTGCTGATGGGAATTTTAGTCTTTTTCTATCAAATGTTGATTCTATAGTTGCTAGAAATGGTTTCGCTTTAACTGGAATAATATTTGATGATTATAAAGGGGAGACTTACAAGGCTTCTTCTACTTCTGTTTTAAAACCAAAAACTGCAAGAGTTACAGTCAGTGGGAAGGTTGTTAATATTGTTAATTTATTGAAAGATTTTGAGGCTTTGCCAATGTATCCCGTTGTTGAGACTTTGTCTTTTACAAACCATGAAGATGATAATGGAATGATTACTTTTAGCATCGGGTTGAGAGTGTATGCTATAGATAATAATAATTTTTATAAAGAGTAGCTATGGATATTGTTAAGAAATCTCTTCCTGCACTAATATTGTTATTTGTTGTAGTAATGGCTTGGGTTGGTCTATCAGCATATTTTGATGCTACTGGAAAGGTTGTTGATACGAAAGCAACAGGCTATACGAGAGCTTTGAAAACATCTTTTGACTTAGAAGAATTAAATAAGGTAATGGATAGATCTAAGAAAGCTTTTCCAGTATCTCCTGATGAGTTTCTATCTTTAATGGAAAAGGATTAGTCTATGTAATCATCAAGCTTTTGTTGTGAGGATTTATCTTTAAGTTTCTTCAGGGCTTTTGCTTCTATTTGTCTTATTCTTTCTCTAGTTACTCCAAATTCTTTCCCTACTTCCTCTAAAGTTCTTGATACTCCATCATCCAAACCAAATCTTAATGAAAGGACTCTTCTTTCTCTATCTTGCAGTGTATCTAAGATTCCATGTAATTGGTTCTTTAAATACTCTGATGTTGCATAATCTTCTGGAGATTGTGACCAATCATCTGGGATAATGTCTTGAAGTTTACTGTCTTTTTCTTCACCAGTTGGTGTTGAAAGTGAAGTTGGATTTTGATTTATTTTCCTTATTTCAGCTATCTTTTCAACATCTATTTGCATTTCTTTTGCAATTTCTTCATCAGTAGCAGGTCTCCCAAGTTTGGTAGCAAGAGCATTGCTGACTTTCCCATATTTATTTATCGTTTCTATCATGTGAACTGGAACTCTGATGGTTCTTGCCTGATCTGCGATTGCCCTAGTAATAGCTTGTCTGATCCACCATGTTGCATACGTAGAAAACTTAAAGCCTTTTTTGTAATCGAATTTCTCAACAGCTCTCATTAAGCCGATATTTCCCTCTTGTATCAAATCCAAGAGTTCTAAATTACTTTTGCTATACTTTTTTGCAATGCTAACTACTAATCTAAGGTTTGCTGTTATTAAAAGTTGTTGTGCCTCTTTATCTCCTTTTTCTATTCTTTTAGCCAAAATCACCTCTTCTTCACCTGTTAGAAGTGGAATTCTTCCTATTTCAAACAGATATGATCTTATTGCGTCTGTGGAGATAGTTGATTGGATACTTTTTAGAATTTTTATTTTCTTTTCAAGAGTCAATTCTTCTTTTGAAACATCAGTCTTTTGATTTTCTTCTGGTTCTAGTACTTCTATTTCGTTTTCCTGTAATTTCTCAAATATTTTGTCTAAGAGTTTTACATTGTCTTCTATTGTTGGAAAAACATCAAGCAAATCTTCTTGAGTCAAAAAACCTTGCTCTTTTCCTTTTTTAATTAAGAAATTGATTGCTTTTGTATTATTCGGCATATTTAAATTATGGTATAATTTAGATATATGAATAGCAAAAATAATAGCACACAAGAAGAGAAGCAGTTTTTTATCGATTCTATATCGAGATTCTGTGATAAATGTGGCACTGCGTATACTCCTGATGATGTTAATATCTTTCAAAACACCAGTACGACGACGATTATACACTTCTCATGCAGTCATTGTAAAGCAGAGCATATTGCTACATTTATCAAAAGCCTTGGTTTAAGCCAAAGAGTTCCTGTAAATACAGATCTTAATGTAGATGAAATTAAAAAATTTGCTGAAATGAAAGAGATCTCTCTGCAGGAAGTTCTGAACATGTATACTTTGTTAAAGAAGAGTTCCGCTACAGAGATTTAAGGGGGGTTTCTTTCTAAGGAATTTGACTAATCAGGAATACTCCATACTATGTTGTATGATTTGTCGCTATTTAGCTCAAATCTCGCAGATAGTTGGTTGCTGATATTATTGAAGTTAGATGAATTTTCTAATTTCCAAGTTACAGGGTAAGTAATATCTAGTTTGTATGCATAGTTCTTTTCTCCTGCCTGTTTGAATATATTTATGTCAAAGAATGCATTTGTTTTGTTTATTGTTAGAGGAAAATTCCCAGAATTTGTATTTTTTGTGAGTACATACTCTATTTTTAAAGTAGATATAGATTGTATTTTGGTATTAAACCATCCTCCTATTACTTTGAACCCATTTTCTTTGTATGTATCAAACTTGTTATTTTCAAATCCTTCTACTTTTGTTAAAACTGCATCTGCAGGAATATATACACGCTCGTAGTTTATGTAGTCTCCATATGGGTATGTTGTTGATGTTGATTTGTTTTCGACCGAAAGTGTATATGCAAAATTAATTGTTTTTTCATCTTTTATGTTTACTTTTAGTGAATGGTTTTTATCTAGGAAAAGGTTAGCTTTGTTTCCTCCCCAATTCCAATCTACTACAGCAGGTGCACTATTAAACTTTTCGTCTAATGAACCAGCCCAGTTTCGTTTATTGAAGAATGCATAAGCATCAGGGTTTGTAAATGTAGCTTGTAGATGTTTTTCATTTAGCGATGAGATAAATACATCTTTTAGAGATATAGCATCAGATATGTTCATAGAAAAGATCTTTTTAATAACTTCGTTTGCTAGATTGGCGAGAAATGATGCTTTTTGAGTCGATCCAGGTTCGAATTCTTCATGCATTTCAAATATTTTTGGATATATGTTTTGACTTGTAATGATTTCATCTTCCCCAGGAACTTGTATACCACCCCATTTATCAAGTAATTTTTGAAGAAATGCTATATCTATTGTAATTACCCCATCTATTCGTGATCCAATGCCTAAATCTTTTGTGAATTTTTCTAGTGAATCATGAGTATCTGAAAGATCTGGGTACCAATTAGCTAAAGAGAACGACCATTTTGTTAAATTAAGAGCTTTTGCCATGGAATCAGGAGGGTTGTATGTTTTGCCTTGTACCTTGAGTGTTCCATCTGCATTGTATATATCGTCGACGAAAATTTCTCGTATTTGTCCACCCTCTATTCCTAAAACTCCGTAACTTGTTGGCCATCCACCAGTGGCTCTCATTTCTGATTCGTTTTGTAAAAGTATCAGATATCTTTGTCTTTCGTCTTGCCCTAAGACAGCAGGAAGAAAAGAGGAAGCTTCTTTATATGCTTTTGCTACATCATCTATTTGTTTGACATAATCTTTTATATCTAGAATTTCACTTTGTATTGACTTTGGAAATACTGTAGTATCAACTTTTGTCATAATTTCTGATGCCAAGGACAACTTGTACGAGGCTTCGTTTAATTTGTATGAATTTTTCGACATTTCATCTAAATATTGTCTGTATTCTTTTGTAGTGGATGGAGTATTGTCCTGAAAAGTAATTGCAGGCTCAAATTCTTTAATGTAGTGTGCAAAAGGAGTAACTGCTTCTGTAAGTTGTTTTGCGCCTTTAGAGGCATTTTCTCCTGCTTGTATCATTTGCATTAAATTGAGATACAGATCATCTTTGTTAAGCATAGTAAACAGCCATTTTATATTTGAAATTCCATCTGAAACTCTCTCTATATTTTTGTCTATTGTTTCTATGCTTTTTAGATTTTGATCTTCATCAAGATCGAAGAAGGAATCTGAAAGTTGTTTTGATGTTTTGTTTATAATGTAGAGACCTAAGGAAGAGGCTACAATTGGGTAGACAAGAAAATATGCAAAAAGTACAGTAAGTACCGATATTGCGATCCCTTTTATAAATGTTTTTCCAGTAAGTTTTTTTGCTGTTTCTTTGTTGAAAATTTTTTTGAATGGATTTGTTAGTTTTGATACAGCTTCTCCAAATTCTGTTTTACTGATTTTTACATTTTTTTCTTTTAATTGTTTTTCATCATTTTTGTCTTCTTTAGATACATTCCATTGTTTGTTTATTTGTCCATAATAGTTTTGAAGTTGAGCTATACATGATTCTTCCAATGATACTTGTTGAGTCCATCCATATTTTCCTGCATGTGGAGCTGGTACATATACATCTTGTATTGTGAATTTTTCATTTGGGTTATCAACAAATCTTATACTTTGTGCTTCTGTATTAAGCTCAAGTAGTTTGTATGCTATTGAAAGGGTTGTATAGTTGTTTTTGTTTGCTAGGGTTATTACCTCTTTTTTTGTGGAATCTGAAAATGTTAGTTTCAAAAGTCCATATGCTGCGTCTTCTTCATTTATTAAATTGTGTATGTCTAATCCTTCTCCATATATTGTTATCTGGGGCTTTGAAACAGCATCTCTAAACATTGTGTCTAATATCGGGACATCAATTTTGTCAATTCCTTTTCCAAGTAGTGTTCCTAATCTGATAATTCTCAAATTGGTGTCGGTTTTGTCTCCAAACTCTGCAACAAGATTTTCACAGTACTTTTGTAGTTCCACATTTGAGTAAGGAGATGGTGATGCTGTCTTTTCTGTTTGAATTCTGTTTGCTAGTTCTCTATTTAGTGCAAGTGAAGTTATCAACGTAAATTTTGCATTATTTTTCTTGGTGCTGAGTAGTGCTTGTTCTAAATATTTTGTTTGGGAAAGAAATTCTTTGCTATCAAATTCTGGTTCTTTTAATTTTTCATTTAGAAAATAGAAGAGATAATCAAATCTTTTTATATTTTTGAAAAGAGAATCAAATCCTTTGTAATCGAAGAAATCAACGAGTTCAGATTTTTTTAATTCTGAGATATATTTTTTGGTCGAGCTGTTGAATTTGTCTATTATTACAACATAGCTCCCTTGCTCTATGAGTGTTTTTGCTACCAGATAGCCTAGTCTATTTCCTCCTCCTACTAGGATAGTTATTGGTGTTTGACTTTTAATTTGATTTATTCGTAAATTGCTCATATGTTTACTTTTTATTCTTCATTGGTGATTATTGGAATTGGAAAATGGAAGGTTTTCAAATTAAGTTGGTATCCTTCTCTTATCAGTACTGGGATTTCAACAGTTTCATATCCTTCTGCGTATACCTTTACTTGGTATTGCCCTGTCTTTAGTGAGAGGTTTGCAACAGATTGTGTGTTCACAAGATCTTTATCTATGTACACTTTTGGATTTTCAGCACTGCTAGTTACTGTAATATATCCGTGTTCTTTTTCAGTTGCCTTTGCAGGTGTGTAGTAGAGAATTGAACCATTTAGCGTGCCATCTGGTCCTATTTCAACATCAATTCTGGCTGATGTATTTTTCGATAGTTCTATATTGAAAGATTGCTTTTGATAGAAGGATTCTTGAGTAGTTATTCTTTCTAATTCTACAAGATATTCGCCTTCTGGTAGGTCTTGTATTGTTACTGGGGTTTCTCCATAGTCTTTTCCATTCACCCATACTCTTGTTTTACTATTGGGAGTAACTATTTCTATTGTTGTGTTGTTATAGAATTTGTTAACTAAAGGCAGTCTGCCAATGAGAGATTTTACTGGAAGAAAATAGAAGATAATTGAGAGAACTATGACAGATACTATTATCAGCAGGGCAGTTTTTATGCTTTTCATACTGCTAATTATAGTGAGAAGTTGTGCATATGTCTATCTTAGTAAGAATATTTTGATTCTGGAGATTTCTTTTTTTCTTCCATTTTCTTTTTTCTGGAGGAAAGTATATGCATTACAACAACTAATATTAATGCAAGACCAGTTGTTAGTATTAAAGCAAAGTATCTCATAGCGCCTGTTGAGAGAATTGCAAAGGAGCCAAGGAATAGTGTAATACCTGCTTCTAGCAGGACTATGTTTCTTCTTCCAATACCGAGTGCCATCAGCTGATGTTGAAAGTGGTCTGGTCCATTTATTTTCATTAAATCGAGTGGATTTTTAGGTTTGTATGTGATGTATCTTTTAATAATTACATAAGCGAAATCTATGAGAGGAACTATCAGCAACATAACTGTAGTTGAGAATTTTGCATCAGCAATTATTGACAGTAGACAAATCATAAAGCCATACACAGATTTTCCAGCTGATCCTGTCATTATTTTCTGAGGGGGCATTGCAAATACAAGAAAGATTAGCAGTCCTCCAGCCATGAAAATTGATATTGTCGAGGCAAATACAGAATTAAATCTTACACCGAGAATGAATATTAAAAGGAATATGATTAGGGAATTAGCCTCAATAATTCCGGGTGATCCTGCAGTCCACTTAAACGCATTGGTGCAGATAATCATCCATATGATCAGTAGGATATCTCCCGGAAAAACTACTGACTGTTGTATTCCAAAGAGTGAGAAATTCCATGTATACATATCTAGATTGATGTTTCCAAAAGACAAGTTTGTCAGATTTATAACTGAGAAGGCTATTATGACCGCAGATATAAATTGATAGAGGAATTGGGTCTTCGCTGGGAGGTTGAATATATCGTCAAGTGCTGATCCAATAATTAAAACGAGTAAGGCACATATTATCGGTATTGTGAAGCTGTCCATTTTGAAAAAAAGGCAGGTTATTATCAATGCTGGAACAGTAATGGCTAATCCTCCTAGTGCAGGAGTTATTCCTTCGTGCAAAGCTTTTTCTTCATTGTCAAAACTTTTTCCTTTCCTTTTAACTCCTGGTTTGTATGTTATGTCATATTTGAGTGCTAATTGTCCTACAATTGGTGTTAAAACTAGGGAGCATACAAACCCGATTAGAAAAACATATAGATATTGAAAATATTTGAAGTATTGAGTTCCTTCAAAAAGTGCTAAATTAAATGAGCTCAGTATCTTATTCAATATTTCTGTTGCTGTGGACATATCCATATTTGTTTTAGAGTATCAGTTCAATTAAGATAATGCTTTGAGAAATTATACACAAAAGTGTTGTAATCATAAGAAGTTTTACCAAACTCTTTTCTCTATTGTAACAGCGTGGAACAAGTATTAGTGAAAATAACATAGCACAAGCAGAAATTGCTGGATATATATATATGTATACCTTATCAGTGAGCTTGTTCTGTATTGCCATATTGTACTTGTATATTGGAAGATATTTTGGAAGTGAATCAAAGTTTTGGCGTATCAAGAATATTTGTTGAATTATTAAGATTGTCCCTATAACAACAACTGCCCATAATAGAGGATCTTTAAGGAATTTTAATATTTCGAGTCTGGTAGTCGTTTTATCTATTTTTCCCTTAACTTTGTAGAATTTGTTGCTGAATGGCTCTTTTATATCAAGTCCGAGCTGTGTATACTCTTCTTCATCTTTGCCTCTTGATTTTTTTGTATCAGACATATGGTGAATTATATCACAGAGATAGTCTGTATCTATTTTCGCTTGACTTCTGAAAACATTTGTAAGTACTGCTCTAGTGAAAGATGTTGTGCTCTTTTGGTCAAAAGCTCATTATACTGTGGAGGTACATAGTATTTCTGCCTTAAATTGCTGGAAAGAGTTTTTCTTGGGTGCTTAAAGCATTCTGTAAGAAAAGCAGAGAATTCTTCCGTATCTGTAATATCTTTTTTAGATGGTAAGAACTTTATGAGTGAACTCGTTACCTTTGGATGTGGATTAAATGATGCTCCAGAAATATCAAAAAGTTTTTTAGAATCAGCATAAAGTCTTGTCTGAATGGCGAGTAGATTGTTTTTTGGTTCAAGATTGGTATATTTTTGAGAGACCTCTTTTTGTATAATGAAGTATGATGCTGTATTAAAATATTCCGAAGATATTACTTTCTTAATAATTTTTTTACATGTATTGTATGGAAGTGATCCGAAAAATAGTATTTTTTTGTCTTGCAAATTTTTTAACTGTTCAAAATCCCAGTACAAAAAGTCTTCATTTACTACTTTAATTTGTGGAAAACGAATAGATAGGTCATTAGAAAGCTCATTGTCTTTTTCCACTGCTATGATGTTTTCCCTCTTCTCTACAAATATCTTTGTAAAATATCCTTGGCCCGGTCCTATTTCAACTAAAACATCGTGATGTTCTGAGAGAACTATATTTGCAATTTGTTCTGCGAGGTTTTTATTTACAAAGAAGTTTTGTCCTAAAGATTTTTTTGGTTTCATTTACATAGTTCTAAAATCCCATATATCTTCTTTCTTTGTATATACAGTTGAGCACTTTTTACAAATGGCTTTTGATTTTGATGAAAAGTCTAGATCTCCCTTACATTTTGGGCAGACAAGTACATCTTCTAATTTTAATGGAGAATCTAATTGTGGAGTATTTTTAGTTCTGCATACTAAAAATATACTTGGAGGAATATTGGTCCAAGAGAGAGAGTTTTGAAGCAATTTTTCAAAGAAAATCATAGTGCTAGGATTGAGGAATTTTTTCAATAGTGGGATTCTTAGAAATGAACAACCATACCTTTTCTCAATTGAAAAGCCAGCAGTTTCTAATTTCTTTTGAATGTCTTTTGGATGATAATTGTAGAATATGCCCTTTAATCCTTGTGCTGTCCCTTGTGCATTATGCTCGGAAAGAGGATGTTCATAGGGAGTTTGATTAAAGAATTTAAAATTGAGATGAGCTATAGCTTTTAGAGATGCTTTTATATGTATTTTGTTTGGAATTTCTTGGATGTAGATGGCATTCCCATTCATGACTTTGTGTACTTCTTCAAAATACTCAGGAATATTTTCAATGTGGTGTAGGACTCTAACCATCATTGCTCCATCGAATGTATTTTGCTTGAACGGCATCTTGTAAGCATTTCCTGCAATTAATTCCACATTAGGATATTTACTCAGTATGTTCTTCCTATTTTTTTGTAATGTCTTTATGGAGTAATCTAGGATTATGGGATTTGAATATTTTTTATAGTAGGTTGATGTAAGTCTTCCATATGAACCTCCTATATCTAAAAACCATTTTCCACTTTCACCTTTTAATATTTTTTGCAGTACATTTCTTTCTGCAAGGTCTTCATATTGCCTAGCTTTCCAGTATTCTCTGTAGTCATAATCAAATAGATCGTAGTCTGTTACATCGTTAGTCATTTTTTAATTTGTTTATAATTTTAGCTGTATGTTCAAGTTGTTTGAGAAGTTCAGCTTGTTTTAGAGTATCTCCGATTTCTTCAGTCATTGCTATCTGTGAGGATATATTTTTCTGTAGGTTTGTATAATATCCAATTTTAATCTTTTTTATTAAATCTTTGAGTTGAGAATCTCTTTCTTCTGTTGTATCAGGAATTTCTCTTGCTTGAAATATTAAGTTTTCTACGAGTGTATGGAGTTGTTCTTCATTGTCAAATTGCTTAAAAAATTTTTCTTTATCAAAATTGTTAATTTGTTCAAGTAAGGATTTGTATATTTGTTCATACGGAGTATCTCTAAAAAAAATAGAGTCGATTATCAATTCTTTGGGAATATCATCATCGTAGAAAATCAGCATCTGTAAATACAAAAATTCGGGTGTTTTATATTTTTCAGTTTGTAATGACTTTGTAATCTGTTTGTGAGTTTTCGTTTCACGAATATCTATAGGTTTTACTGAATTGTATCGAATCTTAGTTATCTTTGTATACTTAGAGATGTAAAGTGCTTTGGTCGAAGTGTCCTTAACGCTTTCTAGGAGAGGCTCAATGACTGCTCTTATCTTATTAATATCCTCAAGTTTGTTAAGATCTTTTCCCCCTATAGTGTTAAATAAAATGATAGAGAAAGCCTCCTGTTTGTTTGACAAAGCCTCCTCCATTTTCTGAGAACCAGACTGAAGCATTTCATCTATATCTTTGTAAGGAGAGGAAGTCGCTGCATATGGGTTTATTCCTATTTCAGAAGCAAGCTTGAAAGCTCTAATCAAAGCCATTTTTCCTGCATCATCATTATCAAAAAAGAAGATTATATTTTTAGTTAATGTTGATAATAGCTTTAGCTGTTCTATAGTTAAGCTTGTTCCAAGTGGAGCTACTATATTTTTAAAACCATGCTGATGAGATGATATTACATCCATAGATCCTTCACATACTATTGCTGAATCCAATTTCCTTATTTCTTGTTTTGACTCGTATTGTCCAAAAAGATTGTCTTTTTTATGAAAAATTGGTGTTTCAGGGGTATTCATATACTTTGGTCCTTTATCATCACCTGGCATAATTCTAGCGGTAAATCCTATGACATCACCTTTTTTAGATCGTATTGGAAACATTATTCTGTTATAGAATTTCTCTTTTATGACTCCATTCTTTTCTGTAAATAGCCCAGATTGTAGTAGTTCTTCTTTTGTATATTTTTTCTTGCTATTTAATTCATTTAGAAGATGAGGATATCTCGGAGCAAAACCTATTCCAAAGTTTTTTATTGTTTCTTTTGTTAAACCTCTTTTTTGTAGGTACTGAGAAGCTTCTTCACTTAATGCAAGTTGTCTGTAATAGTATTTTGTTGCCGTATAGTTAATTTCTTCTAAAATCTTGTATTTGGGATTTGGTTCAAATTTTTTTAATTCCACTCCTGCTTCTTTTGCTAATTTTTCTAGTGTTTCTGGAAAATCTAAGTTCTCAATTTTTTGTATAAAGTTGAAAATATCCCCTGATTCCCCACATCCAAAACATTTGTATCTTTGCAGATCAGGGCTAACCATAAATGATGGTGTTTTTTCTTTGTGAAAAGGACATAATCCAGAAAAATTCTTTCCAGTCTGTTTAAGCTGGACATATCTGCCAATAACTTGAACAATATCAAGCCTATCTTTTATCTCTGAAACCTGATTGTTGTACTCCATTATATCAGTATTATACCATTATTCGCATGATATCTTGTTCTCTTGTACAGTACATTGCATTTCTGCAACTCCTGTGCTGTTTGGGGTATTCCACTGTATTTCCTCTCCGTTGAAGAAAAGATGCGTACTGCTTAACTTTCCTGTTATTATGTGTAAGGTTTTTTCAATTTTAAACTCTGTTTCTGATGGTTCGACTATATTTGCAATCTTGTTTACACTGTCGATATCAAGTTTTATCCAAGCAGAAGAATCAGTTACTTTCAGCTTAATGATATTTTCTTTTGGTGCAACTTCTTGTTGAACTTGTGGTTTTTCATATGTAATTTTTCTGGTCTCAACCGTTTCGAGTACATTGTTATTATTCTTTCTCGCTTTGAAAGTGATAATATTCATTCCTTCATTTAATTTAATCTCTTTTTCAAATTCTCCTTGTTCATTCTGTTCTACTGCAACATCATTTATTTCTATATCTGTATTATCTGAAACTTTTCCTTTTACCTTTATAGTCTCTTCAGTTGTAGTAATGTCCTGTTGAGGTTCTGTTATTATTAATTCTGGTGGTGTCTGAAATCTGTGTATTTGTACAAAAATATATGCAACTACACCCAAGGAAAAAAGCGTAAGTAACACGGTTATTAACAATTGTGGTGTCAACACATTTCTTTTATTGTTTAGAGCCTTTTGTTTAAATATTGGAGTATCTTGGGATTGAGCGATAGGAGTGTGGTTAGTTCTTCTGTATAGTGCTAAAACTTTTTTTACATCAAGTCCTAGATATTCTGCATATATTTTTATGAATCCTCTCAGAAAAACTTCTGATTCAAATGGCGAAAACTCATCCTTTTCTATGTATTCAAGGAATCTCTTTTGTATCTTTGTATCTGCTGATACAACATCTAAGCTTTTCCCTAGCTGTAATCTCTTGTTTTTTATGACTTGTCCTACTGTCAGCATTATGCATGTATTTTACTACTATGCACTTTGTTCGTCATCTTGTTCTCTTTTTATTATCTCATCAACTGAGTGAGCAAGTACTTTTCTTGGTTTAGAGCCTTCTTCTGGCCCTATTGCCCCAGCTTCATATAGCTCATCTATGAGTCGTGCAGCCTTATTGTAGCCTATCCTCATCTTTCTTTGTAAAAATGATGAAGATGCCTTCTGTGTGAGAATTACTATTTCTAAAGCTTTCTCAAAATCTGGATCTCTCACGCCTGCTTCTTGGATAGATGATCCTTCCTTATTCTTTTCGATTGCTTTTGCCAGTTCCTCGGAGTATTCAATATCTTCTTCTGTTATCTGTTCTTTTATCTTTTGAATAATGTTTTCAGTATCTTCTGTAGTTGTATATGTTCCTTGAATTCTCAGTGCTCTTGGTGTTGTTTGGTCTTTGTAAAGCATATCTCCATTACCAAGTAGTGTCTCTGCTCCTGATTCATCTAAAATTACTCTTGAATCAATGAGTGTAGAGACTGCAAATGCCATTCTTCCAGGAATGTTTGATTTTATGAGGCCAGTTATTACATTAACTGTTGGTTTTTGTGTTGCTAGAATTAAGTGGATACCAACTGCTCTTCCCATTTGGGCAAGTCTTTGAATTTTAGTTTCAACCTCTATTCCTGAAGTAAGCATCAAATCTGCCATTTCATCAACTACTACAACAATATATGGCATTGCTGTAAATCCCATTTTTGTATTGTATTCAGAAAGCTTCTTAACATGCATCTGCTTGAGTAGTCTATATCTTCGCATCATTTCATCAATTACCCAGTCGAATGCGTTTGAAGTTAGAGAAACATCGGTGATAACTGGATTGAGGAGATGAGGAATACCATTGTATATTCCCATTTCAACGCCCATTTTAGGATCAACCATTATGAATTTTACTTCATCAGGAGTTTTAGTCATTAGTAAACCTGCAAGAAGTGAATTGATTGCGACAGATTTTCCTGTTCCTGTTGCACCTGCAACGAGCAAATGAGGAATTTTTGCTAGATCCTTTATAATTGTTTTGCCTGTAATATCTTTACCTAGGATTAATGGCAACTCATATTTATTAGGATCCTGTTTCATCTCTTGTCTTAGCTTTTTTACCATATCCTTTGTATAGACGAAATTCGGTGTAGGATTTGGTATTTCTACTCCTATAAATGAAGTTCCCGGAATAGGCGCCTCTATTCTTATAGATGCTGTTTGTGATGCTAGAGCAAGTGCTAGATCATTGCTCAGATTTTTTACCTTTGAAACTTTTGTTCCTGTACTAATGCTTAAAGAGAATCTTAGGACTGTTGGTCCTACAGCTATTGCAACAACTTTGGATTGAATACCAAAATTTCTTAAAGTTACTTCAATTATTTTTGCCTTCTCCTTGTATATCCTTTCATCTTGTTTTTGATGCTCTCTCTCTGGGAGGATATCTACTGAAGGAAATATCCAATTTGTAAATTTAGGTCTTTGAGGTTCATTGTTATCTGTTTCTAAATTAGCTCCTTGTGAATATTGTTGAGGATTTTCATCCTCCCCAAAATTTTCATCCTTAGGTGCTGAGTCTCCATGGAGAATCTCTTCTAACCTTCTTTCCTGTTCTTCTTCATCTGTCTGTTCCACATATGGTTCTGCTGTCTGTATTTCTTCTCCACTTATCTGAATGTCTCCTTCTTTTTTCTCAAAACCAATCTTTTTGAAAAAATCTTTCAAATTGAATCCTTTTTTCTCATTTCCATTTTCTTCAGGAATTTTGTTTTCTACGAAATCGCGAATCTGTTCCAAGGTTGTTCCAGTTATTAATGAGAAAGAAATAACGAGCATAAGTATTACAATGAGAATCTCAATGAAATTTCCAAATACTCCATTTAGAGATTGATGAAGAATTTTCCCTATTTCTCCACCTGCACCCTTAAGAGAATCTTGATTGTTAATTTGTTCTGGTGCTAGCCAAAAAGATAGTAGTACAGCTAGAGAAAGAGAAAAGAGGAAAAGGCCTAAGGCTTGTTTTTTTGATACAAATTTTTTATGTTTGAGTAGAAGAAAGAAGGAAGAATATATTAAAAGTGTTCCCCATGCTATTGATGAATATCCTAGTTTTAGTGATATGACATCAAATAGTTTGGTTTGTTCTACAAAAAAAGGAGAAAACAGCACTATTAAACCAAGTACAAAAACAATTAGACCAAAGAATATTTTAGTTTCATTGCTTTTTATATTTATTTCTTTTGGTTTCTTTTTTCTGGACATACAGGCTATATGCTAAAAGATTAATGCAGATCGAACCAGTTATATCGTAAGTATAGCTAATGAGTGAATGAAAATACAGAGTGTGTAAGAAATTGACTTGAAATTTTCATTAAGGCTTATGGATACTAGATATTTTATGAATATTATGATATAATTGTGGCGTATTAAAGAAAATTAAATACAGCATATTAAAAAATCAGAAAGAGGGGAATTCGTCATGATATGGAAGTGTCTTTTATGTCTTTCAGGGATGTTGTTGGTGGGGACAATATTCTTTGCATGTATGGCAGTGTTTCAATATGGAACTATGCCATTATATACAAAGGTCCTGTTAATTATCTCCGGAATCGGCATTTTGTGCTCCTATGGATTCGGAGATTTTGAAGAATAGTGAATAGTAATCTTTCTGATTACAAAAAGAAGGGAAATGATCCTAATTACTAGCTTTCCTAGTATTTTATCGTTTCCCTTCGTTCTTTTTGTGTTATTTTATGTAAATAATTTCCTTTTAGTGGTACTATACTCTTTGACTATTCTTGATAAATGTGTTAATATCCCCCAAGTCCTTGGATTTTTGCTTAAAGAAGTGGTATCATACCATGCTTTGTTGGATATCGCTTCAGTCAAGTAACAAGTAATATGTTATAACATAACTAAATATTTACCCTATGCTAAAACCTAAAAGTAATAGATCTGGGAGGTTGAACCTTGGCCTCGATTATTCAAAAGAGCTCGAATTCCCCAACCTCATAGAAGCTCAATTGACTTCTTTTGATAATTTTAAGAAGAATGGATTCCAAAATCTATTTGCGGATATAAATCCTGTGAAAGATACAATGGAGAGGATGTGGACTTTGGAATTCAAAGATTTTAGATGTGGAGATCCATATAGAAGTATAGAAGAGGCAACAAATAAGGGATTGTCATATGAAATTCCAGTCTATGCAAAGGTTCAGTTAATGAACAACAAAACTGGTGAAATTAAAGAACAGGAAATATTTGTAACAGACCTTCCATGTATGACGGATGATGGTGTCTTTATCTTTAATGGAGAAAGAAGGGTTGTAACGCACCAGATTGTAAGAGCAGAAGGTGTTTTGTATGAAGAGTCAGAAAAACTTCCAACAAGAACTTTGTATAAGTGTAGGCTTATGCCTGAGAAAGGTCCTTGGTATGAAATTGACACAAACAGGCACAATGTCATATCAATGAGGGTTCTTCCTAAGAGACCAAAAGTGTTAATAACAGAACTTTTGCGTGTATTTGGATGGGAAAGTGATGATGAAATTAGAAAGCTATTTGCTGATGTTGATACGAATGAAGAGAATAAATATATAGAGGCTACTTTAGCAAGAGATTTTTCAAATAATAAGGAGGAGGCTGTAATCAGCATATATAACAAGCTTAGACCTGATGAATCAGTCACATTAGAGAGTGCTGAGAGGTACATTAAAAGTAATTTCTTTAATGTGAGAAAATTTAATCTGGGGAGAATTGGAAGGTATCAGTTAAATAGGAAGCTTGGAACCACATATGATATCAATAATAAAGATGAAATTGTTTTGTATCCAAATGATATTGTACTTGCAGTTAAGAGATTAATTCAGACAAATAATGGAGAAGTTGAGCCTGATGATATTGATCATCTTTGCAATAGAAGGATAAGGAGTGTTGGAGAAATAATTGAAAGACAACTCAATGGTGCAGTCAGAAGACTTGAGAAGAATATTAAAGACAAGATGAGTTTGTATGGACAAGATGCAAAGGTTACGCCATCAATGCTTGTTAGTACTAAGCCAATATCTGCAGCAATTCAGTCATTCTTCGGTACTAATGCTCTTTCTAGCTTTATGGATCAGACAAACATACTTTCTGAGCTTGAAAACAAAAGAAAAGTTACAGCAAGTGGTCCAGGTGGAATTACTAAAGAGAGAGCAACTTTTTCTGTGAGAGAAGTGCATAATTCTCACTATTCAAAATTTGATCCTGTAACAAGTCCGGAAAGTGCAAGTATTGGTGTTGTAACGCAGTTAGCAATGCTTGCAAGAATTAATGAATTTGGTTTCTTAGAAGCTCCATACTACAGAGTATTTCATACAGTGGAAAATACTAAGGCTAAATTAGTTCATAGAATAGCACTAGAGGATATTAAAATAGGGAAAACTGTATTAGTAAAGGCAGGTACTTTAATAGATGAAGAAACTGCAAAGAAGATAGAGAAGGAGAGCAAAATTAAAGAGATAAGTGTTAAACCATTCGTAGGAGAAGATATAGAATATCTAGATGCTATGGAGGAGGAAAAGTGTCACATATCATCTGCCACCATAACTAAAGATGAGTATGGAAATATAATTGATACACTTGTTCCAGTAAGGTACAAAGGAGATTTCTCTATTGAGGATTCTAGAATAGTTACACATGTTGATGTTGTTGCAAGCCAGCAAGCGGGATTAGGAATGTCCCTTATTCCATTCGTATCCCACGACGATGCAATGAGAGCTTTAATGGGTGCAAATCAACAAAGACAGGCTGTTCCACTTGTAAAACAGCAGGCTCCTCTTGTAGGTACTGGAATGGAAGAAGTTGTTGCAAGACAATCATCTTGGGGTATCTTTGCGGAAGAGGATGGGGAAGTTCTGTACTGTGATGCTAACAGTTTGTCTGTTAAATATTCAAAATCAGGAGTAAAAGAGTACAGAATAATATCTTTCTACAGAAGTAATGATAATCAATGCTTTACTCAAAAACCCATAGTTGAAGTAGGACAAAAATTTAAAAAAGGAGATGTTTTAGTAGATGGTCCTACCATGGTTGATGGTGAATTTTCAGCCGGAACAAATATTAGGGCGGCATTGATGTTTTATGAAGGCTACAACTATGAAGATTCTGCAGTTATTTCTGAAAGGATTGTTCGAGATGATATATTAACATCTGTGCATATTCGAGAATATTCTGTTGATATCCGAGATACTGAGCTTGGACCTGAAATGATAACTGCTGATATTCCACATATTAATGACAGGATTCTACACAAACTAGATGAAAGAGGAATAGTAATCCCAGGAGTCCAAGTTAAATCTGGAGATATTCTAGTTGGTGTAATAGCGCCTAGGGGCGAGAAGGAACTTACAGCTGAAGAACGATTACTTCGAGCAATATTTGGAGAGTCAGCAAGTGATGTAAGAGATAATTCATTGAGAGTCCCTCATGGGGAGGAAGGAATAGTAATAAGGACGCAAATTCTTTCTACAGATAAAGGAGATAAACTTAGTCCAGGTGTTCTTCATCAGGTAAAAGTCTGGGTAGCAAGTACGAAGAAAATAGGTTTTGGAGACAAAATTGCAGGAAGACATGGAGACAAAAATACAATTGCTGCGATCAGACCTATTGAAGATATGCCATTTACAGAAGATGGAGAACCAGTAGATATTGTTCTCACTCCAACATTCCTTAAAAGAATGAACATGGGGCAAGCTGAAGAAGTCCATTACGGACGATTTGCTGAACTTCTTAATGAGAAACTAGGTTTCCCGATTTTTGAAGGAGAAAATACAGAATGGATATCTGAAGAATTGAAAAAGAGAGGATTTTCAGATGAACAAAAAGTTGACTTGTATGATGGAAGAACCGGAGAGAAATTCCCAAATAAAGTTACCGTGGGAGTTAAATATGTGCTCAAGCTTCATCATATAGCTGATGAAAAAATGCATGCAAGGTCTACTGGTCCGTACACTGCTGTATCTCAGCAACCATTAAGAGGAAAAGCTCAAATGGGAGGACAGAGATTTGGAGAAATGGAAGTGTGGGCTCTTGAGTCTCATAGTGCCGCATATGCTTTGCAGGAAATGTTAACCATAAAGTCAGATGATGTAAAAGGAAGATCCGCAACGTATAAAGCAATAATCCATGGGGAAAAGATAGAGAATGTAAATATTCCAGAATCATTCAAAGTGCTGGTTAAGGAATTAAATGCACTTTGCTTAAATATTGATTTAATTTCAACTAAAAGTAATCAGGAAGAGGAGGTTATAATTGATGAAGAAAAATAGTAAAACAAAAATGGGTGATTTTGATGCACTCAAGCTTACCCTTGCTTCTGCTGACCAGATTTTAGATTGGTCATATGGAGAAGTAACTAAAGCAGAAACAATAAACTACAGAACATTTAGAGCTGAACCTGATGGATTGTTTTGTGAGAAAATTTTTGGACCAACTAAAAACTATGAATGTTACTGTGGAAAATACAAGAAGATAAGGTACAAGGGTATTGTATGTGATAAATGTGGAGTTGAAGTTACATCGCAGGATGTGCGAAGAGAAAGGATGGGACATATAGAGCTTGCTATCCCAGTCGCACATGTTTGGTATGCATATGGCATTCCTAACAAAATGTCCATAGTTTTAGATATCCCTCACAAGAAGATACTTTCTGTCATCTACTACACAAGATATATGGTTGTTTCTGCAAATACAGAGGAGAGAGAAGCAACATTAGTAAAAGCAAGAGATTTGAAGGAAAAAGAAATTAAGGAATTGCATGAACAGTTGGAAGAAGAGCTCAAAGCTACAACTGAGACATTTGAGCAGGAAATGAAGGCAGAAAAGAAGACAAAAGAGAAGAATAAGGAGTTCAAAGTAAGTCAGCTTGAACATAAAAGGAATCAAGCTCTTGCAAAAATTAGAAGAGACTATGCAGAAAAGGAAGAGGAGATTGAAAATTTCTATTCGAAGATAAATCAAACTCTTGAAAAATTAGAAGTTGGAACTGTTCTTTCTGAAGATGAATATTCTGATTTAGCTGATAGAGATTTAGTTTTCTTTGAAGCAATGATGGGAGCAGAGGCAATAGAAAAGCTTTTGGATAATCTGAACTTAGAAGAAGAAATTGCCAAACTAAAGAAAAGGTCAGAAAAGGAAAAGGGAGAAAAGAAATCTGCAACAGTAAGAAGGATGCAGTATCTAGAGGGATTCTTGAAGAATGGTATTAAGCCTTCAAGTATGGTTATTAGGATTCTTCCAGTACTTCCTCCTGAATTAAGACCAATAATTCCTCTTTCTGGAGGAAAATTTGCTACTTCTGATTTGAATGATTTGTATAGGAGAATCATTAATAGAAATAACAGGCTCAAAAAGCTAATGGAAATAGGAGCTCCTGATGTGATATTGAGAAATGAAAAAAGGATGCTTCAGGAAGCTGTAGATGCATTGATTGATAACTCGCATAGACCTTCCAAGGCAATGATTAATAGTAAAAGACTTCCATATCAGTCTTTGACAGATGATTTAAGGGGAAAGAAAGGTATTTTCAGAAAGAATCTTCTAGGAAAGAGGGTTGATTACTCTGGGAGAGCCGTTATTGATGGTGATCCTAGTTTGAAATTTGATCAGTGTGGACTACCAAAGAGTATAGCTTTAGAAATATTTAAACCCTTTGTTATATATCAACTCTTGAATAGAGAATTAGCCCCAAATGTAAGGGTAGCAAAAGATATGATAGAGGAAGAGGAGGATGTTATCTGGGATCTTTTAGAGGAAGTAATAAAGAATAAACCAGTATTACTTAATAGAGCTCCTACCTTACATAAATATAGTGTACAGGCCTTTTATCCTAAACTTGTTGAAGGAGAGGCAATTAGAATTCATCCACTTGTATGTAAAGCATTCAATGCAGACTTTGATGGAGATCAAATGGCAGTTCATGTGTTGTTAACAGATGAGGCTATTGAAGAGGCAAAAAAGGAAATGATGTCCTCTCTCAACATTGTTAATATATCTAATGGAGAAGTTTTAGCATCACCAAGTAAAGAGATGCTTCTTGGATATTATTTGATGACAGATTTGAAAGAGCAGAAGAATCCTAAAATTTTTTGTGATGAAGATTCTGCAATAAAGGCATATGAAGAAGGAAAAATCTCAATAGATGAAGAAATTATAGTGAAAACAAAGGGACAGGTACTTCATACATCTGTAGGAAGAGTGATTTTCAATAATATTCTTCCTGAGGATTATCCATTTGTGAATGAGCAGATCAATATTAAGGGATTGGGAAAAATAATAAACAAAATAAAGAACACGAGAGAACTTTCTGAGCTTGTCAGAATTTTAGATGATCTAAAGTCTCTTGGTTTTAAGTATGCTACGGATTTAGGATTCTCATTTGCAATAAGTGATTGTGATGTTGATTTTGATTTGAAGTCAGAAATAAAGAAAATGGAAGAAAAAGATGAGCAGCTTCAGGAAAATTACATTCAAGGTCTAATAACTCGAAAAGAGAAAACGAATATATCAATCAACATGTGGGACGATTTTGCAGCAGAAATTGCGGATAAAGCATGGGAAAAACTTGATAAACATAATCCTGTTCTTCAAATGGTGGAATCAGGAGCCAATGGAGGTAAAATACAGGCTGGACAGGTTCTTGCAATCAAAGGAGTTGTCAGAGACTCTAGAGGAAACTTAGTAGCTATGCCAATCAAAGGAAACTACAGAGATGGTCTTAGTGCTTTTGAATATTTTGTTGCTGCTAAAGCAGGACGAAAAGGTGTAGCTGATAGATCTTTGAAGACTTCTTCATCTGGTTACTTAACTAGAAAACTTGTTGATGTTGCTCATGATGTAATAATCCGACACGATGATTGTGGATATGATGGGGAAGGATTAGCAATCAGAAGAGAAGACAACAGAAGGATAGAGTTTAAAGATAGGATATATGGAAGAGTATTAGCAAAGGATGTTACAGTTGGAAAGAAAGTTATTGGAAAAAAGAATGAGATCATAACACAAGATATAGCAGAACAAATAGATAGTGCGGGTATTAATGAGGTTTCAGTGAGGACGCCTTTGCTCTGTAAGTCTCCTATTGGAATTTGTAAAAAGTGCTATGGATTGAACTTAGAGAACGGAAAAGAAATAGATATGGGAAGGGCAGTTGGTGTAATTGCAGCACAATCAATTGGTGAGCCTAGCACTCAGATGACTATGCAGACATTCCATAAAGGAGGAGTTCAAAAGATAGATATAACACAGGGTCTTCCAAGAATAGATGAGCTTTTTGAAGCAAGAACACCAAAAGCTGAAGCAAGTGTGTCCTCAATTGATGGAAAAGTTCATATTGATGTAGCAGAAGATGAGTCTGCCATAATTACAATAACGGGAACTAGGAAACTAGTAAGATATAGTATTGTCTCTCGAGCAAAAAGTTTACTTGTTCAAAGTGGTCAGGAGGTAAAAAATGGTGAGGTGATGTTTGTCGATGAATATGGAGATGAGAGACAAGCTCCGTTTGATGGAGTTGCAATGATTGATGGCGGAATATTAACCTTAACTGGTACTGTCAAAGCAGAAGAATCAATTCCTGTACTTCCAGGAGTTAGTATTTTGGTAGAAGATGGAAGTCTTGTAAAAGCTGGGACACAACTAACGGAAGGTTCTCTAGATCCGAAGAAGTTGGCAGAAGCTGTAGATATACTTTCTGCTCAAAAATATATTCTAGACGGTGTTCAGGAAGTATTTAACAAGAATGGAGTTTCTGTCGATGATATCCATATTGAAATAATACTCCGACAAATGGCGAGATTAGGAAAAGTAGTTGAATCAGGAGATTCAAGTTATTTGATAGGATCATTTGTTAATAGATTTATGGGAGAAGTTAAGAATGAAATTCTGGTATCAGAAGGAAAGAATAAAGCATTGATACTTCCTGTCCTTTTGGGAATTAAGACATCATCTTTGAATACTGAGAGTTTCCTCTCCTCTATTTCATTCCAAGAGCAAGTTAGAGTCCTTACAAATGCCGCCATATTAGGGAAAACCGATTACCTAAGAGGTATGAAGGAGAATGTAATAATTGGTAAATTAATTCCTGTTGGAGAAAGAGCTGAAGTGAAAGACTTTAAATCTCTGGAGGAGTTTAAAAATTAGTTGATTTTGTATATAATAAGCACCATGCCAACAATAAATCAGTTAGTAAGAAAACCTAGGAAATCAAGTCAAAAGAAAGCAAAGCATACTCAATTGGCTAGAGATTTCAATCCGTTGAAAAATAGATACAAGAAGACACCAAATCCTTTCAAGAGAGGGGTATGTCTTCAGGTTAAAACAATGACACCTAAGAAGCCTAATTCAGCCTTAAGAAAAGTTGCCAAGGTTAGAATGTCTAACGGAATGGAAGTTACAGCATATATTCCAGGTGAAGGACATAACCTTCAGGAACACTCAGTTGTGCTACTCAAGGCTGGACGAAAAAGGGATCTTCCTGGTGTAAAATACATTGTAGTCAGAGGAAAATATGATGCAGGAGGAGTAAAAGGAAGGAAGAAAGCAAGATCTAAGTATGGGGTTAAGAAAGAGGATGTTGAAAAATAGTTATTTTTAATTGTAATTTGATTTAATAATGAGAGGAAAAAGAGCTAAAAGAAAGACGCAAAAAGTTGACAGGAAATACGGTAGTCCAATAATTGGAAGATTTGTTACTAAGGTTATGCAGGATGGAAAAAAGAGTGTTGCAGAAGACCTAGTGTATTCTGCAGTTGAAAATGGAGCAAATACCGTAAAAGAAAAGGACGTAGTTACATTTGTAAATAAAGCGGTTGACAATGTCAGACCATCTCTGGAAATAAAAGCTAGGAGAGTTGGTGGAGCAAACTATCAAGTTCCTATGCCTGTTTCTCCAAGAAGACAGGAAACACTCGCAGTGAGGTGGATAGTTGAAGTTTCTAGAAATAAGGGTGGAAAGTCATTTGATAAAATATTGATGGAAGAACTGGTTAGTGCATATAAGGGAGAGGGAGATGCCGTGAAAAAGAAGGAAGAAACTGAGAGAATGGCTGAAGCAAACAAGGCTTTTGCACATTTCAGGTGGTAAGATTAATCCTATTTTGTGCTTTCAATTCTTTCCCATCCACCCTTTGGCATACCTTTTCTAAGAATTTTTTGTTGCCACCAAATTACTATCCAAGTAATTAATCTCATAGGAAATAATTGCAGAGACCACCAGAACTGTTTGATACTTTTTGCATACCTTAAAACGAAGAAGGTATATTTTAATTCAATAAAGAAACTTCTTGATTGTTTATCCCTCTTAAATACTCCAATTCTCTTAAGTTGAGAAAATCCTCCAAGGGATCTTGCTTTCTGCTTGAGATAATCTTTAAAGTTTGTGGGATATTTGACATAGCATACAGCTTCAGGTGCATATCCTATTTCTTTGCCAATGTTCCTTATGGCATATGAAATATATGCATCATCAGACAGTACATCTCTTGGTATCTTAATGTCATAATTCCTCATGGCCATAATATATCCACTCATTGGGAAAAAAGTATCTTTGCTTACATAATAGTCCTTTCCTTCTACTTTATTCATAAGTTTTGTCCTTCTGTGATGTGCTGAGTCCGAGAGTAGATGTCCCCAATATGAATATTTATCAATTATTGGATCTCCCGACATTGGTCTTCCACTTACTCCCCCAATGCTATCATTCTCAAATGGTTCTAGAAGTTTTTTTACAGCATTTCTTTCAAAATATGTATCTCCATCTGTTAGTATTACGATATCTCCTTTCGCCTTTTTTAAAGCCATTCTTAAAGCATATGGCTTTCCTTTTTTTGGATCCTTTATTTGTATAAATTGTTTTTTTGATAGCTTTAGCTTATTAGCCTCTTTTTTACCAGCTCTTAATGTAAGAGTATCAGGAGATACTTGAATGATCTCAAATGGTGATTTAATACCAGAATATTTTTTGTTGGCAACAGAAGAAATACACCTACCAATAGTTTTTGGCTCTTTGAAAGATACTATGATTACACTGACCATAAGAAACGATAATATGTTATTCTTCTTTCTTTGCCTCTTCCTGAGTTCCCTCTGCAGGTGTTTCTGCTTCGGCTGTTTCTCCTTCTGCAGCTGTCTCCTCTTCAGGAGCTGTTTGTACAACTTCTTCTTCCTGCATCTCAGTTATTGTTACTACTGTAGCATTTTTAATTTCATCGTTTACAAAGGATATATTTTCAGGAATTTGCAGATTGGAAACGGTTATAGTTTGTCCAGGATGCTCCAATGAAGAAACATCAACCTCTATGTGTGGAACTAAATCTTTAACTTTGCACTTCACTTCTAAAGAGGGCATAACCTGTACGAGAACACCCAAGTTATTCTTAACAGCAGGAGAGATACCAACGATATTGAAAGGAATTGAAAAAACCATCTCTTTAGTTTCATCTATTTCGAAGAATGATATGTGTCGAATTTCATCGGTTACAGGGTTCATATCTATATCTTTGACTATTACCTTCATATCTTTTCCATCAAGTTGTGCATCTAGAATAGTTGCTGAGGTAGCCTCTTTCAATATTTTTTTAGCAATTGAGGAGTCTATCATAATTGGTGTTGATTCAGTTTTTGAATTGTATACAACTGCAGGAGTTTTTCCCTCTTTTAGGAGGACCTTAGCCTTCTTTTCCTTAGGATTTCTCTTTTCGAATGATATCTTTTCCATGAGTTATTCAGTAATAGTGATTATTTATGTGTGGTGAGTATACCAAATTTGAAAGAGCAGAGCAAGACGTAGTAATAGCTAAGAAAGAAGTAAAGATCATTGTTAAAAATTTTAATTTTAGTACTTGACAGTATGTTTTCTATTAAATATACTTAGCAGATAATCTTATTCTCTGCTAATATGGATCTTACAGAAAGACAGAAGGAGATACTTTTGGCCATAATCCATGAATTTATGGAAGAGCCAGAAGAAGTTGGTTCTTTATCGCTCGTTGAAAAGTATAATCTAGGAGTAAGTTCGGCCACGATACGAAATGAAATGGTAAAATTGATGAGATTGGGACTGTTGGAAAAAAGTCATGTATCATCAGGAAGACTTCCTACAGACCAAGCCATCAGATTCTATGTTTCCGAAGTTCTTCGTGACGGGAAGCTAAATCCATTGATATCTGTTGAAATTCGTCAAGGAATTTTTCGAGATAGATTTTCTAAAGATACGGTGATTAACTCGATTTTGGAAATAGTTTCTAAAGAGGCAGAGTCATTGGTTTTCATAATTTTGGATGAGGAAGTTAGATACTATGGAATGTCAAATATATTGAAATATGACGAGTTTAAAGATGTAGACAAAATAGCAACGATATTTGACATACTCGAGGACAAAAGCTTCCTTTTAAATCTGGCTGAAAAGTATTCTAGTTCAGGTGTTTCCCTGCTCATTGGAAGTGAGCTTGGAGTTGAGAATATGTCAGAGTGTGCTTTGGCTTTCACAAAAATTCCCTTCTGGGACACTGAAAAAGCATATGTAGGAATAATAGGATCTAAGAGAATGGATTATTCGAAAATAATACCTATACTGGATGAGGTCAGAAATTCACTGGTATCATCCATGGCTGGGTGGAATTAATTTAATAGTGTTTTAGTATGACTAAAGATGGTCGAAAAAAAATTGAAAAGAATTCAAAAGAGAAAGAGCTGGAGGAGAAACTAAGGCAGTTGGCATTGGATATAGATAAGGTTGAAGATGAGAAGCTGGAGATACAGAATCAATTGAAGAAGGCTTTAGCGGATTACCATAACCTGCTTAGGGATGTTGGAAAGAGGCAGGAGTTACAGTTCTTTCAATTGAAGAAGACATTGTGTGAAGATGTTATACCATCTCTTGATGCCATATATCTTGCGATAAAAAGCGGAGAAGAGATGAAGCTTGGTGAAAAAGAGAAGGCATGGATGGATGGGATAGCAGGAATATTAGAAAATTTAGAAAAATCTTTTGAAAGGATAGGATTGAAACAATATTGGCCTCAAAAAGGCGAAAACTTTGATAGCTCTGTGCATGAGGCTGTCGCTGTTGTCGAGCAAGGAGAAAGCGGGAAAATATTTGATGTTTTACAACCTGGGTACACTCTTGATGACACAGTGATAAGACAGGCCAGAGTTGTGGTATCGAAATAATATAAATTTTTAATTGTACAAATATGGGAAAAATAATAGGAATAGATCTTGGAACAACAAATTCTGCGATGGCATATATGGAAGGCGGAAAGCCTAATATTATTGCTAATTCACAAGGAGGGAGATTAACTCCTTCTGTTGTTGCTGTAGATGATAAAGGAGAGATTTTGGTTGGAACTCCAGCCAAGAATCAGGCGATTATGAATCCTGAAGGAACTATCTACTCTGTGAAGAGATTGATAGGAAGAAGTTGGGATGATCCAGAAGTTGAAAAGGACAAGAAATTGCTTCCTTTTGAGATGAGAAAAGCATCTAACGGAGGAATTGAAGTGAAGATGGGTGATAAGTGGTACACTCCACAGGAGATTTCTGCAAAGATACTTGGAAAAATGAAGAAAGATGCTGAAGACTTTTTAGGAGAAAAAGTTACAGAGGCTGTGATAACGGTACCTGCATATTTTGATGATTCGCAGAGACAGGCTACAAAAGATGCTGGGAAAATAGCTGGACTTGATGTCAAGAGAATAGTCAATGAGCCTACTGCAGCTGCTTTAGCATATGGTATTGGTAAAGGTAAAGACGAGAAGGTTGCCGTTTTTGATCTAGGTGGAGGAACATTTGATATCTCAATACTAGAAATAGGAGATGGTGTTTTTGAGGTTCTGTCAACAAATGGAGATACACATCTTGGAGGTGATGACTTTGATCAAGTGATAATTGACTATCTTGCAGAGCAGTTTAAGAATAAGGAGGGATTTGATTTGAGGAGTGATAGAACAGCGTTGCAGAGGCTAAGAGAAGCCGCAGAAAAAGCTAAAATAGAGCTTTCAACAACAGAGGAAACAGAAGTAAATGTTCCGTACATAACTGCGACAGACAAAGGGCCTAAGCATCTGAAGGAAAAGTTAACAAGATCTCAGCTTGAGAAATTAACTGCTGATTTAATTGCAAAAACAGTTGAACCATGTGAAAAAGCATTGAAGGATGCAAAATTAAGTAAGAAAGATATTGATGAGGTTCTTTTAGTTGGAGGAATGACCAGAATGCCGGCTGTCCAGAAGAAAGTATCTGAAATATTTGGGAAAGAGCCAAGTAAAGGTGTTAACCCAGATGAAGTAGTTGCTTTAGGAGCGGCAATACAAGGAGGTGTTCTAGGTGGTGATGTAAAAGATATTACACTTCTTGATGTTACTCCATTGTCTTTAGGTTTAGAGACTCTAGGAGGTGTAATGACAAAACTCATAGAGAGAAATACAACAATACCTGTGGAGAAGAAGCAAATCTTTTCAACAGCTGCAGATAATCAACCCGCTGTAGAAATACATGTTCTTCAAGGAGAAAGGGAAATGGCTGATGACAATAAGACTCTTGGCAGATTCATACTTGATGGAATAGCACCAGCACCTCGAGGTGTTCCTCAGATTGAGGTAACATTTTCGATAGATGCAAATGGTATTTTGAATGTAAAAGCTGTTGACTTAGCTACGAAGAAGGAGCAGAAAATCACAATAACTGCATCTACAGGCTTAACAGAAGAGGAGATAAACAGAATGGTAGAGGAAGCTGCTAAGAATGCTGAAGAGGATAAAAAGAAGAAAGAAAGGGCTGAGAAGAGAAATAATGCAGATACTTTGTCGTTTAGTGCATTGAAATTTGTAGAGGAGAATGGTGATAAAATTGATGAGGCACAGAAGGAAGATATAAAGAAAAAGGCGGAGGAACTTAAAGAAATGATTTCGAAAGACGACTTTGATACTGAAGAAGTAGAGAAGAAATCTGAGGAATTAAGCAAAGTTATGCAGGAGGCAGGAAAGAAGATGTATGAAAATGCCTCTAAAGAGTCTGCTTCTCAATCAGATTCTTCTGGCAAATCAAAGGATGATGAAAAGAAAGATGATGTGAAAGAAGGAGAAGTAGTCGAGTAAATTTCTTCTTGAGTCCTGACTTCTTTATGACAAGGGAGGTATTGGCCTCCCTTGTTTTTTGTGTTACCATTTACTGATTGTAAATAATATGTTGATCTGCCCTAACATGTCTGATAATCAGAAAAGAGGTTTTCTTAAGAACTTTAGTATAGTTAAAGCTGAAAGATTATTGTTATGCATTCTCCTTTTTATACTTCCATTAGCGGTTGTTCCATTATCTTGGGATTGGAATGAGAGACCTATGTCTTTGTGTATTTTGCTATTTACTACAATAATTGCAGGGCTGGAGATAATAAAGCTAATAAAGGAAGGTAAATTTTGTGTGATCAAAACTTCTGTAGATACTGCTGTTTTGCTGTTATGCGGATCCTATGTACTTTCTACAATTTTTTCACAGGATGTTAATACAAGTTTATGGGGAATAGATCATAGACTTGGAGGTGGATTGATAACTGTTATGTCAGTTGTTGCATTAACAGTTTTTTCAAGATCATTCATAACTGATGTTAAACATGTAAAAGAGTTGTTTTTTTCGTTTATGGCAGGTATGTTTATCAACAACATACTTAGTATTTTAGCTTTTCTTGGAGTAAATATTTGGTCTTCCGTGCCTGTCTACAAGAATATGTTTCAAGAAGGTCTACCAATACTTAGATCAGCAAGAATATACATTCTTACAAATTTGATAACTCTGTTGCTTTCCTTTGGCTTTATTGGTGAATATTTGATTTTTAAGGGAAAGAAAAGTGTTTTCATGGCTTCCCTTATAATTGCGTTGGTCTCAATTATTGGTATTTTAATGTTCTCAATAGTTCAGGGAACTGGTCTAGTTGTACTTTTCTTGGTTTTGTTTGTTCTTATGAATATGTTCATAATTAAAAAGTTTAAGCTTTCAGAAAAATCGTTTAAGAATATTCTTGTTGTGTTTCTGATTATTACTCTTTCAATATCTATCCCATTTGCATTGATGCATATTCCATCATTTAGGGAAAGTAAAATTCCTGATGATTTTAGATTAGTGGGACAAGTATTTTTAGGGAGTGATCTTTCTTGGTCTGTTGCATCTTCTGTCTTTGTAAAATCATTGTCTACTGCACTACTTGGTCTTGGAATGGATACCTATTCCATTGCTTACAATATGTTTAAGCCAGTTAGTGAAAATCTTCTTGCATACAACAATGTGACATTTTATTCCGGAGGGAATGAGATCTATACTCAGTTTGCGAATGGAGGATTGGTGTGGCTTTTGTGCTGGGTGATATTTGGGTATTCGATATTTAAGTCTGTGTTTTTGGATTTAAGAAAACTCAAATTAAATTCTGGAAAGATAAATACTTGGTATTTGATTGTTGTTGACTCAGTTATGGTCTTGATATTTTGTTCTTCTTTGTTTACTGCATTTTCTGTTATCAATTTGCTTATCTTATTCTTGATGGTGTCTTTAAGGGGTGTTTTGAAGGATATTTTGAATGAAGGAAACGAGGAAAAAGTTGTCATGAGATTATGGGCAGGAAGTGTATCTGGTTCTCCAGAAAAAGGTAATGCAAAGGGAAATTTCCGTGTGTTGTTAGCCGTTATAGTTGCTGTTGTAGTGGTCCTTATTTCAAGAATTTGGGTTTACAAGGGCATTTCTACTGGATATATGCTAATGGCCGAGTCATACAGGATTTCTGAAGGAGCAAAATTGACTGATCAGAAGGTATCGTATGAAGATAAAAAGAGTACAGCTGATTCAATAATTAATCATTATACTAATGCTGTTAAATTTGATAAAAATAACCCTCTTGCAAACAGGAAACTTGGATTGGCATATATGGATAAAATAGACATAGAGGTGAAAGAGTATCTTAGTGTAGAGGAAGATAAGAGGAGTCAAGATATAGTGAATGAAGTTAATAAATTAAAAAACTACGCAATAGATACTACGAAAAAAAGTACAGAAATTGCAGGATATGTATATTCCAATTGGGAAGCTATGTCCAATGTCTATATGGGATTGGTAGGTATGGGTTATGAGGGTTTTGTGTCTGATTGTGTATATTCAATAGAGAAGGCTATATCACTTAATCCTTCTAATTATGAATTGTATTTTAAAGAAGCACAAATGTATGTCATAGGGAAGGATACTGATAGTGCTTTATCATCGCTTACAAAAGTTTTAGGAATTAATCCACAGTATATCCCAGCGTTATATTTGTCTGCCGAATTGAATAAAGAAAAAGGAAGGGAAGATGTTTATGAATCCTATCTTCGTGCTGCAAAGACTATTCTAGAAACAAATGATGCAACAAATAATGAGGTATACAACGATATTTCTAAAAAGCTTCAGGAACTTGAAAGTTCATCTGTAAACAAGAAACAAGAATCTGGTACTGAAAAGACAGAAAAAAGTGACTAAACATAATTGGGTTTCCCTCTGAAAAGGCAAAATCCATGTATACTCGTTAATTCTTCGGAGCTATTTTTAATGCATGCACCAACACTATTTAATGTACTACCTGTAGTAACAACGTCATCAACGATTATTACATTTTTGTAGCTATTAAGTTTTTCTTTATTTCCTACTGAAAATTTATCCTTTGAAATAAAATACCTACTTTCCCTATCTTTTAGCGATTGATGCTCATTTGAGAGATCGTTATTTTTAACAATGTCATCTGCATAATCAAAATTGAATTCCTCTGCCAATATTTCAGCTATGTACTCTGTTTGATTAAAACCCCTTTCTCTTAATCTCCTTTGAGAAATTGGCATGGGTATAACTAAAGTTCTTGAAAGTTCTTTTGTATAAGAAAAGTCTCTAGAGATTAAAGGGATTAAAACATCAAGAAGAATATTTATATCATATACTCCAGAGTACTTATATTTTTTTAGAAAAATAGATGATACCTTGTTATATTCCCATCCAGTAAAAACTGAGTCGAAAACAGCATCAGCTCTACACACATCATGAGTTTTGTAATTGCTTGAAATCCTTCTGCATACATAGCACTCAGGTAAATTCCTCTTAAGTAATTTTTGGCATTTATCACATAAATAACTTCCAGTTTTTCCACATATACAACATGACCTTGGATAGAAAATATCTAAAATTCCCATTAAAATATAGTACTGAAAAAATCTTAAAAAATAGTGAAATAAAGAAAATTTTGGTATAAACTATGAAGACGATCCCAACCTAAATAATTCCGTGAAGAAAAGCATGTTTGAGTTTTTGAAGAAAAAAAACAGTGTCTATGTTGTAATGATTCTCCTTTTGATTACTAAGGTTTTGGGCTTTTTGAAACTTAGAACTATTGCCCAATTGTTTGGTGCAACACATGAATTAGATATCTTCTGGGCTGCCTTTACAATTCCAGATATGCTGTTTATGATTGTCGCTGCGGGATCTATCAATGCTGCTATTATTCCCATATTTAGTGAACTACTTCATAAAAAAGGGCAGGAAGCTTTGGACAAGTTTTTCAATAATTTATGCTTGATTATGAGTTGGACAGTAATAATAATTGCTATTATTTTGTTTACTTTTACTCCGCAGTTAACCAGCCTAATAATTGGTTCTGAAAATATACAGAACATGCTTAACTTTTCGAACAGGATAGAAGCAGAGGATTTTAATTTGTTTGTTCAATTGACGAGGATAATGATGATATCCCCAGTATTGTTGAGTATTAGTACACTGTTAACAGGTTACCTTCAGACTAGAAAAGAATTTTTTATAACATCACTCTCTCCACTTTTCTATGACTTAGCAATGATAATAGGACCAATTGTTTTTGTTGCATACATGAAAAATGGAGTGTATGGAATAGCATGGTCTGCAGTATTAGGTTCTTTAGCACATTTTTTGGTGCAAGTTCCTACTTTCAGAAAGTTCTACAAAGGAAAGTTCTTCTTCTCTTTTAATACCATAAAAGAAGCTGTACACGACTCTCAAGTTTGGAGGACGATAAGACTTGCAGTTCCTAGGACTATATCAATAGTAGGAGAACAGATAAATGTTGTCGTAAACACATTGATAAGCTTTTCATTGGCACCTGGAGCTCTTAGTGCATATAAATTTGCATTAAGTCTGCACATGTTTCCAATCAACATTATTGGAAGTGCTGTAGCTCAGGTATCTCTTCCAAATCTTGCCGAAAATTGTGATGATTCTAAGAAGTTTGGAGAAATATTAAATGAAGCAGTGCAATTTTCTTTGTTTCTTGTTCTTCCGATAGTTGCTGTATTTTTAATATTGAGATTCCCAATAGTAAGACTGGCGTATGGAACTGGGGCATTTGACTGGAGAGCTACAATCATCACTGCATGGTGCTTAGTACTTCTCTCTCTCTCGATCATAGGGCAGACAATAACTCAAATTCTGCTTCGTGCATTTTATGCTATAAAAGAGACATGGCTTCCCCTTCTTGCTGTTGCAATTTGTATAGTTATAAATATAGTTCTCGCATTTTGGTTCACAAATTTTTTTAGCCATTATTACGATTGGAGACCGATTATTAGGCAGATGACTGTGCAGATTTCAGATGCTAATGGTCCTGAGTTTTTTAATGTACTGCATTCATTCTTTAAGGATGTTTCTGTTTGGTGTTCAACAAGAGGAGATTCAGATATGGCAGTAGGAGGTCTTTCTTTAAGCTTAAGTGTTACATACTTTGTTGAAAGTATAATCCTCGGAATATTACTGAATAAAAAGATTAAGATAATTTCTTGGAAGGAGACGATACAACCTGCTCTAGTAAAATTTGTAAATGCAGGATTCATGGCTGTTGGTATGTATTTCTTGTACAGGTTGTTTGATTTTCAATTAGATACTAGTAGAACGATATCCATATTGATATTGACAGTATGCACGACTCTTTATGGGTGTGTGTCATATTGGATAGGATGCAAGGTGTTTAACATAAAGGAACTTGAATATTTTGAAAAGCACTTACATTCGCTTAAAAATAGATTATTAAGAAAGGCTGAATGAAAAAATTTCTTTTGATATTTTTTGTGGGAATATTTGTAATAGCTATTATCTTTTGTGGAATTGTTCTCTTCAAATATAACTCTTGGAAGAAGGAATTTAATAAAGAAGGTGATAATATTTCATGCTTTAGTAATATTCATCAGGATAGCAATATTGATACTTCAGAAAAAATTAAAGATTTTGTACTATCATCTTCTTCTGGGTATTTACAATTTTCAATAGATGAAACACTCTCTTTTCTTCATAATGATGTCAAAGTTTCAGAAGGTATGAATATTGAAGATATATGCATAAATCCAAGTAAGGGTGAGTGGACAGTGTATATTAATACGAAGGTAGAGAATTTTGATCTTCCATGGATAAAATTAAATGTTATCAAAGATGAAAGAGAGACAGTAGAACTTTATGTTAGTGAAATTTCATTCGGAGATATGAAAATACCAGATATTCTTGCAAATGGTATCCTAGATGAGATAAACAGAGGAATAAGCGATGGTATTTTGATAGTAAATGAAAATAATTTCTTGGGGAAAAATATAACTAACATAGAACTGTTAAATGATGGTGTAGTAATACGCTGATGATTATTGCCAAAATAAATCTCAGATGCTACAATACTCTGGCAATTGATAAATTGATCTGCTAAATGTCATATGAGTAAAGATATAAAAATTAAGCCATTAGGCAAAAAAGTTCTTGTTAAACCAGATAAGGTTGAGGAAAAAACTGCTGGTGGTCTAGTTCTTCCGCCAAGCTCAACTGAAGGTGAAAAACCTGAAACTGGTGTAGTAATCAAGCTCGGAGAAGGTACTGTAAAAGGGAAAAAGGTTACTTTTGATGTCAAGGTTGGGGATAGAATATATTTTAAGAAATATTCTCCTGATGAAATAGAGGTTGATTCTGAAAAATATTTTATTCTTGATTCTGACGATATACTGGCTGTCTTGGAATAGCCTTTTTCTGTGTGAGCTATATTAATTTTTAGTACAAAAAACTATGGCAAAATCAATTATTTACAATGAAGAAGCTAGAAAAGCCTTAAAAGCTGGAGTAGATACAATCGGGAATGCTGTTAAAGTAACATTAGGACCAAAAGGGAGAAATATTGCATTGGCTAAGAGTTTTGGGAGTCAAGTTATTACTAAAGACGGTGTTACTGTTGCTAAAGAAATAGAAGATAAAGATCCTTTCAGGAATGTCGGTGTAGAAATGATAAAAGAGGCTTCAAACAAAGTGAATGATTTGGCAGGAGATGGTACAACAACCGTTACTGTACTTGCTCAAGCAATAGCAGCTGCTGGCTTTAAAAATGTAGCTGCAGGAGCAAATCCAATATCGTTAAAAAGGGGCTTGGATAAAGGAACAGAAGAAATAGTAAAGGAGCTTTCAAAAATGGCTAAAAAAATAAGTGGAAAGGAAGAAATTTCACAAGTTGCAACAATTTCTACAAATAACGAAAAAGAACTAGGAGATATGATAGGCGGAGTTTTTGAAAAAGTTGGTAAAGATGGAGTTATCACTGTAGAAGAGGCTAAAGGCTTTAACGATGAAGTTGAATATACGGAAGGTATGGAGTTTGAGAATGGCTATGTAAGTGCATACTTCATAAATAGCCCAGAGACTTTAGAGACAATTATGGATAATCCATATATATTTATAACGGACAAAAAGTTGTCTAATTTGCAGGATATTCAAGCTATTGCAGAAAAAGTTTTGTCAGCTGCAAATAGACCTTTGGTAATCATAGCTGATGATATTGAGAATCAAGCGTTAGCAACATTAGTTGTTAATAAACTGAGAGGAACTTTAGATGTTGTTGCAGTGAAAGCTCCTGGATTTGGGGATAGGAAGAAAGAAATGCTAAAAGATTTAGCAGTTTTGACTGGGGCGGAATTCATATCGGAAGAGTTAGGCAGAACCCTAGATGCTGTTGAGTTAACTGATTTAGGGTCTGCTAAGAGAGTTATTGTAAACAAGGAGAAAACAATTATTGTTGAAGGAAAAGGAGAGAAAGAGGATATTGAAAATAGAATAAAAGAGATAAGAACACAAATAGAAAATACAACATCAGACTATGACAGAGAAAAACTTCAAGAAAGGTTAGCCAAACTAGCAGGAGGAGTTGCAGTTATAAAAGTAGGAGCTGCTTCAGAGGTAGAAGCTAAAGAAAAGAAAATGAGAATAGAAGATGCAATAAATGCAACTAGAGCTGCAATAGAAGAGGGTGTTGTCGCAGGAGGTGGTCTTGCATTGCATAATGCTAAGGAAGTTTTAAACAAGATTAAACTTGATGACAAAGATGAACAACTGGGAATAGATATATTGAAATCAATTCTAAGCGAACCATTGAAGCAAATTGCTGAGAATGCTGGAGAAGATGGTGCAGTTGTGGCATCTAATTGTAAGGGAAACAAAGGATTTAATGCTAAAACAGGAGAATATGTTGATATGTTTGAGGCAGGAATAATAGATCCAGTTAAAGTTACAAGACTTGCTCTAGTTAATGCAGTATCTGTGGCGTCAATGTTGATAACAACAGAGGCAGTAGTCGCAGATATTCCAGAAGAAAAAGAGCATTCCCATGCAGGAGCAGAAATGGGAGATATGTCAGGAATGATGTAATAAACTAAGTCCTTTATCCGCCGTCAATGGGGAACTTTGTAAAGAGAACGGAGAATTTTGTATGTGAAAACTGTAAAACAGAGAATATTGGCGGTGGATACACGGACCATTGTTTTAAGTGTTTGTATTCAAAACATGTTGATATTAATCCAGGTGATAGGAACTGTAAGTGCCAAGGACTGATGAAGCCGGTATTTGTAGATATACATAATGGCAAGTATCGAATATATTATGAATGTGAAAAATGTGGCTACAAGCATAGAGTTATTGCTAGTAAGAATGATAATTTTGAAGAGATTGTAAAATTAACAGGATGTGGATATTAAAACCTTATCTCTTGGGCAATGACTTTCCCAAGAAGTGTATCTTTCATGCCTTTTGAAAATCTTTTGACAAAAAGTTTATTTTGATTCTGTACCAAAACTAGATCACCTGCAGAAATATGAGAATTTGGAGAGATATACAAACATCCAGCTTTAGTAAATTCGTAAGCCTCTGTGCTGTTGATTTCAATGATTGAAGTATCTATGACAAACGCATCTTGATCTTGCTGAATAATCCAGTCGGGACATGAATAGAATAAATAAGTGTTTGATTTTGAAAATTTCTTCGGAATCTGGGTAAACAAAGGTACTCTGTTTCCATGAGAAAATGCAATATCATCAGAATCTCTCAACAAAGCTGACGGAGTTGTATCTAGAGCATCGGCTAAATTGTCTAATTGATTGAGTGGAGAGCTGACACCTCTTTCGTATCTAGATACCATTTCCCATGTCTTCCCTATTTTATCAGCAAGCTCCTGTTGTGTAAGTTTCTTTTTCTGCCTATATATCTTTATATTCTCTCCAATATAATTATCTTTCATATATTCAAATTCTATTTACATATGTAAAAGGATAGAATAGATTTTACTGTCATAAATAAGAAATATACTTTCTTGTTTTGCAATGATTTTGTAATTTAATAAGCCTAAAATATTCTGATTATGAATGAAAAAGTCATAGTTTCTCAGATAGAAAAGCTACTCTCCAGCTATAACAAACTTATGGAATCAAACAGTTATAGTCATTCCAATATCAAAGAAATGAGAGAAATCCTAAAGAAAATACAAAAATCATTATGAAATTACTTTTATCCAGTTCTCTTTAAGCCATTTGTCTGCTAATTTTTGCTCCTCGAGTAATCCTCTTTTTTTCAACTCTTTATTAATAATATTTCCCTTGTGTGGTTTGGAAAATTGCTTTTTCAATGGAGAATTAAAGCCATGAGTATAATGACATAACTCATGAGCTATTGTTGCTTTTATTACATACTCTGGAACTACCTCATTTCGAAAATATCTAGTTATTGTTATTATAGAAATACTTTTGTTATCTTGAACGATATATTCATCATATTTCTTTCTCATTAAACCCTTGATCTTACTTTCATTGTGAGCCAACGATATACATCCAAGCTGCCTTTTAGAATATTTTCCAAACTTAATTAGCACAAAATTCTTCCTAGGAACATCACAGAAATAGTTGTCCCATAAGTCATAAAGTAGATTTTCTAAAAAATCATTATCTCTCATTTATTCAATATATTTTGACAGCATGTTATCATATTTCAATGAGTCTTAAGAAAACCACAGGCAATTTTACCACATTAAAAAAAGTTCTATCATTTATCTATTCTAGATACGCAAAATATGCGGTCTCTAGAGATATTTTGTCTGTAATCTCCTCAATTGCAGAAATCTTGTCAATTACAGTATTTGGTAAATTCATAGATGCGACGGTAGAAATATTTGCAGAATGGGACTCTTTTGATCTTACGACATACATAGCGTCTGAGTCTTTTGAATATCTTCTCTTCCTACTACTTCTTTGGATATTTTCACAGGTATGTTCCCAAGGGAAATCATACCTATATACAGTAATATCCGAAAAGATTACAAAAGATTCTCAACATATGCTGATATCAAAAGTTGCAGAATCAAATATGGAAGACGTTGAGAAAGAAGATTTTCAAGATATGATTACATATGTTCCAGCACTTTCAATAGGCAAAATAGCCCCAATATATGATTATTTATCAGTCATATTATCTAACATTATTCGTTTTGTAGGAGCGGTCATAATCATTTACAAAATAATGGGTGTTTCTGTATTTTTAATTGTACTATTTGTCATTCCAGAAGCGGTAATTGTACACTTGAAAAGGAAGGAAATACTCAGATACCAAGATGAATCAGTAGGAAAATTAAAATTCCTAAATTACATACAAAATCTTTCCCTTACAATTTCAAACTTTCTTGAATTACGAGTAAACAATGTATATTCATATTTGAAAAGAAAATATGAATCAGAATATGATGAATATCAAACAGGGTATCTTAAAGCACTCTCTAGCTTGTATTCAGATGATACAGCAGCTGGTATTCTTGGACAGTGCATGAAATTTGGATATGTTCTATATGTACTGTCTGTTTCTATTGCTAAAAAAGTATCCTTTGGTACATTCAAAGCTTTATATGACTATATTGATTCTGCATATGCAGGAATTTTTAATATATTAAACTCAATCTCCCTTATAGGGTTTAACTTGGGATATGTTGAAAAATTTTTTGCCCTTGTAGAATACAACTGTTTCGGAGATAAATACCATGGAGATAGAAAACTTGGAAGTCACACCCCTTTACTTGAATTTAAAAATTTGAGTTTTGCATACCCTGATGATCCAGAAACACTAATTTTGAAGAATTTAAATATTACAATTAGACCAGGAGAAAAAGTTGCTTTTCTAGGAGGAGATGGATCTGGAAAAAGTACTACTGTAAAGATATTAACTGGGCTGTATGCTGTTGAGATTGGAGATTATCTGTTAGATAACATACCTACAAAAGAATTAGACCGAGGAGAATTGAAGAAAAAGCTTTCTGTAATTTTTCAAGACTACATTAACTATAATTTTAGTCTAAAAGAGAATGTAGTAATATCAGGACAACGAAAAAATGTAAACGAAGAGCTATACAAAAAGGTTACAAAAATAGCTGGAATAGAAGAATTGAAGAAAGTCGCCAATATTGAGGATAAAAGTATTCTTGGAAAAGTATTTCCATCAGGAAAAGATCTTTCTCCTGGTTATTGGCAGAGACTTGCGATAGCAAGAATGTTATACAGAAATAAAGATATATTCATAATGGATGAACCTTTTACATATGTAGATGATATATCCGCAGAAAAAATTTTGAATGGAATATTTGAATTTGCTGGAGAAGATAGAACAATTATATATATAACTAGGAGAACAAAGTTTTTGGAAAAATTTGATAGGATATATTACTTTGAAAAAGGTAAGATCATAAGGGAGGAAAAATGGAGTGAAATACAAGATAAACTAGGAGTATTGTAAGTGATGGTGTAAAATATAGGTATGCAAATATTAGATGGAAAGAAGCTTTCTAAAAAAATACTAGAGAACATATCTGAAGAAATTCAAGGGTTAAAAGCGATGAAAAAACAAGTTCCAAGGCTTGATGTGATAATTGCTGGGGACGATTTTGGTAGCATGAAGTATGTTCAAATGAAGGAGAGAACTGCACAGGAAATAGGTTTAGAGGTGAAGGTTCATCATTTTTCTAGTGAGACGAAAACAGATGAAATCGTAAATTTGATAAATTCGTTGAATAAAGATACAGAAGTAACTGGCATTATGGTTCAGCTTCCTCTCCCAAAAAATATTGATGATAATGTTGTTCTTGAAACAATTTCGTCAGAGAAAGATGTAGATGGACTTACCGCAGTGAACTTAGGAAGACTTTTTCAAAATAGTAAGTTTGGAATAGCTCCTGCGACACCGCTTGGTATAATGAAATTGCTTAGTGAATACAATATTGATATATCTGGAAAAAGAGCAGTAATAATTGGAACTAGTAATATTGTTGGAATTCCTCTAGGTGCTATGTTTCTTAATGAGCATGCGACTGTTACTTTATGTAACTCAAAAACAAAAGGTCTAAAAGAAATTTGTAAAGAAGCTGATATATTAGTTAGTGCTACAGGAATTCCCTTGTTGATAAAAGGAGAATATCTTAAGAAGGGCTGTGTAGTTATCGATGTAGGATCAAACAAGCATCCTCGAACTGGGAAGGTTACTGGTGATGTTGATTGGGAATCTGTGAATGGAATTCCATCTTATATAACTCCAGTTCCTGGAGGTGTTGGTCCAATGACTATAGCTTGTCTTATGTTAAATTTAATGACCTGCTGGAAAAATGCTAAGAGATGAAAAAATAGAGAGTCTGATAGATTTAGAAAAGGAAAGGCAGAAGAGTGGAATAGAGTTAATAGCTTCTGAGAACTATACTTCTGAAGAGGTTTTAAAGTGTATGGGCTCGATACTGACGAATAAATATTCGGAAGGTTATCCTGGGAAGAGATATTACAAAGGGAATCAATATGTAGATGAGATAGAGATAGAGGCTATTGAGAGAGCTAAGCAATTATTTGGTGCTGAGCATGTCAATGTTCAACCGTATTCAGGATGCAGTGCAAACTTAGCAGTACATTTTGCTTTGCTTAATCCTGGAGATAGAACTCTTGGAATGAGTTTAGATTCGGGTGGTCATTTAAGTCATGGTTTTAAGGTTTCTATAAGTGGAAAATATTTTAATTCTGCAAGTTATGGGGTAGATGAGAATGGGTATTTAGATTATGAAGAGGTTGAAAAAATAGCAAAGGAGCATCATCCTAAATTGATATGGGCTGGTTTTTCTGCATATTCTAGAATCGTTGACTGGAAAAGATTTAAGGATATAGCTGACAGTGTGGGGGCATATTTGTGTGCTGATATATCACATGTTGCAGGTTTGGTTGCTGGAGGTGTTTATCCTTCTCCTGTTGGTATAGCCGATGTGGTTACTACGACAACGCACAAGACACTGAGAGGACCACGAGGGGCCATAATCATGTGTAATGAAGAGTTGGCTTCTTTGATAGACAAGGCAGTGTTTCCAGGTCTTCAAGGAGGTCCTCACAATCATATTACGGCAGGTATGGCGGTTGCGTTTAAAGAGGCTATGTCTGACGAGTTTAAGGAATATGTTGCACAAGTAGTTAAAAATTCACAAGAATTGTGTAATTCCCTAAAAAGTATGGGTTATGACATTATATCTGGAGGTACTGATAATCACATGTTCCTAGTAAATATTATGAGTTCATCAGGTATAGGAGGGGAGGAGGCATCTTCAATTCTTGAGAAAGTGAATATTACGGTTAACAAGAATGCTATTCCGTATGATAACAGAAAACCATGGGATCCTTCTGGTATAAGGATAGGAACACCTGCTGTTACTACAAGGGGAATGAAGGAAAAAGATATGACTAAAATAGCAGTATTTATAGATACTGCTATAAAGAATAGAGATAATGAAGAAGTTTTGAAAAGCTTAAAATTAGATGTGCAGGATTTTGCATCCAAATTTCCAATACCAGGTATTTAATTAATATAGTTTAGATATGAAAATAAGTTTTAGAAAAGATTTAGGAATTGCAACAATAAAATCTGAATCTAACTGGAATAGTATTAATATACATACACTTTTGCAAAATGTGGGGGAGAAACGTCCTTCAATAAATGCATATCTTGCAGCAAGATACAGTAGGTCATCTGATTCCATTTTGGATATTGCTTCGGAGATAATTAAGGATAATAGGGATTCTGCAGAGAGACTCGAGAAGATATTTGCTGGGTATGGTCATAAATCAGTTGGTGATATGGCTGACCTATTTGTGTGTCTTGAGAATATTCCAATGTTTTCTGCGATGAAAATATTTTATGCTAATTCAGTTATAGCTGGGCAGGAAAGATCTACAAGATATCAGAATTTTGAGAATCCAGAATTTATCAAGATACCAAGAGAGATTTGTGAGAATACTGATGTGAGGAAGGAGTATGAAAGGATTATGTTAAAGGAGATTTCTGATTATAGAGAACTTCTTAAGCCTACAAGAGAGAGTTTAGGTAATTATTTCTCAATAAATCAGGAGAGTCCTCAGGAAACTTCGGCTTTGAAATCGAGAGCTTTTGATACTGCTAGATATCTCTTGCCTTTTGGGCTTGCTACAAGTTCTGCATATTTGATGTCTGCAAGATGTTGGTCTGACGAGATTTCATATTTATCTGCAAGTGATTCTGTTGTTGATAATGAGATATCAGAATTACTTATTAATTTGCTTGGTGAGAGTGATTTGGATGCGAAGGGGTATATTCGTGAGGCTGATAATTTGATAAGGCATACAGATGCTAATTGCAATAGAAAGAATTCAACAGAGGAAATAATTGAATATTTAAGTAAATTTATTTCGAAAGAGCAAATTAGGGATATTGCAGAGAATGAGAAGGATTCTGTCATAGTGTCGTATTGTCCAGATTGTACTGAAACATTGATTTCCCATTATGAATTATTAATAAATCCCTTAGGGTCTGCTGAGGAATTAGAGTTTTCTGAAGATGATCAGGAATACATAAGCAATGTATTGTTTGAGAGGCATGATCATAACAACACTATTGGAAATTTAGGACAGTCTGGTGCTATTAAAGTTTCTGGTTTTGCTTCTTTGGGGACGCTAAAGGATTTGAATAGGCATAGGAGTTTAGAAAGATTTATTCCTTTGCTACATGATGGTGTAGATATGGATCAGGAGTTAAGGAGAAGGAATGATCAGTGTTTTTATTTGTGTAACTATTTGGATATTCCAAATTTGAGCAGATTAAAGAAGGAGTATCAGGAGAGGCTAGAGGAGACATACGAGAGGATAAGGGGGTGGAGAAAATATGCAGAAGAATATATGCCAAAGGAAGTAGTTGATGAATTTACTAGGTATCTGCTTCCTCATGCTCATGCAACTAAGTATGTAATGTATGGGTCTTTTGATGATTTGCAATATGTAATTAATTTGAGGAGTAGGAATGGAGGACATATAGCGTATAGAGTGCTAGTCTATGAATGGTTGAGACAGCTTAGTGCGAAGGATCCTATATGGAAAGCATTGCTTAAAAAAGTTATTACTCCAAGGGTTGATGATAAATCTCAGTTTATAGATAGGAGTTAATTTTAATTTTGTTTTGATATGATTCTCTCAGATGTTTCTATTAAGGAGAAGATGAAGAATGGCGAGATTATTATTGATCCTTTCCATGATGAATTTTTACAGCCTGCATCATATGATCTTCACCTAGATAGATATTTTTTAGTTTTTAATAAAGAAAATGTAGGGGTTATTGATGTGAAGAATCGTTGTGATAATTTAATGAGGGAGATTGATATTGGGGAAAATGGATTTTTTATAATTCATCCGGGGGAACTTGTTCTTGCTAATGTAAAAGAGGTAATAGGTGTTGATGATAAGCATGTTGGGCGATTAGAGGGAAAGAGTTCTTTAGGAAGAATTGGTTTGATAGTACATGCCACGGCTGGTTTTCTTGATCCTGGGAATAAGTTGAGGATGACGTTAGAGTTATCAAATTTATCGTCTCTTCCCATTAAGGTATATGAGGGAATGGGGATTTCTCAGATAGCTTTTGAAGAGTTAGACCGTCCATGCAGAAGAGTATATGGTGATAAGGCTTTACATAGTAAATATGTTGGCGATTCAAAGGTAAAAGAAAGCCAAATGTGGAGAAACTTCAAAGATAGCAAAAACACACTCCATTAGTTACATTGTAGGTGGAACTTGAGGAAGTTCACCTGATGGAGTTTCATCAATTTTGGGCTGTATTGGTTGTCCAGCAGGTTGTTGAGGAATTTTGCTTATTTCACTATTAATCATATTCTGAAAATCATCTTGAGCTGGTATCTCTCCTGTAGTGTCAGGAATAGTAACTGCTGGTTCTGTTTGCATTGGCTGTGGTTGTTGTGGAAACTGAGAACTATTATCTGGAGACAAAAAATCGCTCGCAACAGATTGATCTAATGTGGGTTGACCAAATGAAAGAGTATTGTTATTTTGAAATGTATTAATATCACTTGCACCGTAATTCTGTGCTTGGACTGGATTCTGAGCGACAGGTTGTACTGGTTGAGTCATGTCTATGTTTGAAGAGAAAGGTTGCTGAGTTTGTTCCTGTTGTTGTGTCTGGTATGGATAAGGTTGATTTTCTGTTTGTGTTTGTACAGGGGTTGATGCAGTCTGTCCAATTGTAAAGTTAGGTTGCACTGAGGATTGCATATCATTGCCAGATTGAGGGATTGTTTGTTGAGTATCCATAGAACTGGGTACAGTAGTCTGATTAACTATATCAGCAAGTGTAGGTTTCGTTTCTTCAGTTTGGGTCTGAGGAGTTGAAACAGCTTGATTATTTGAATCGTTGTTAGGTGCAGAATTGATATCTTCTGGAGCAGATGTAGGCTGTGGAGTTACCTGTACGAGTTCCTGTGCTCCTCCTTTCTTCTTACTACTTATCAAAATCCCAATTATGCTAACAAGAAGGATAACTGATCCAACGATTAGTACATATGGAAGATAATCCATGTAACTGCTGGATGTACTTTTCGTAGACTTGCTTGTAGTTGTAGTAGTAGTTGTTGTTGTAACGGGTGTCGTTGTGGTTTCTGCTGTTGTTCCATCAGTTTGTGTTGTTGCATCAGTAGTTTGAGTAGTAGATTGGGTTGTATTTGCATCGTTTGTATTTGATGTTGAGGTATCGTCAGAAGTGGTAGTAAATGATGATTCACTTGATGATACTGATACTCCAGAATCTGTTTGAGCAAAAACAGCCATTGGTAAAACACAAACTAAAGATACAATAAAAATATACTTAGATAAATTTTTCATTCTGCAGACAGTTTTATATTATTTCTAATCAAAATTACCACAATGATAATGGGATGTCAAAGGAAGCAGTAATGCTTTAATTATGTATTTGACTTGGCATCTTACAAAATATACACTTAGTGAGAATATGAATTACCAAGATTTGAACATTATTCAAAACGGAATGCAAGGTGAAGCACAGAATGCTGTTGTTGGTGTGTCTGCTATGGATGAAAGTTTGAATGAGATAAAAGAGCTTGAAGAGAAGCTTCTGAATTCTGGGTGTCCAGATGGATTGAAAGAAGAAACTATGAGGTCAATAGCACGACTTCGAAGGATGGTGAAAATGGGTGGATATAGCAGTGAATTTGAGAATGTAAGTAAATATGTTGATTGGGTAGTAAGAATTCCATGGGGAATGATTTCCGCGGATAACTTAGATATTAGCAATGCTAAAACTGTAATGGATCAGACTCACTATGGAATGGATGATATAAAGAAGTTAATAATTGATTATCTTGCTGCAATGCAACTCCAAAGTGGGATAGGGATACCATCTAGTCAAGCAAGTATTCCTACGCAGTTAGGTACTCCTTATTCTCCAGAAGCAGATCATGTATCTGAAATGGTTAAATTGAAAGGGTCTTCAGCAAATGCTCCTGTTTTCCTTTTTGTTGGATTACAAGGTGTAGGAAAGACTTCTATTGCGAAATCGATAGCTGTTGCGATGAACAGAAAATTTGCAAGGGTGTCTCTTGGTGCAATAGGTGACGTAAGAACTTTAAGGGGTACTCCAAGATATTCAATAGATGGGGAGCCAGGACAGATTATTAAGGCGCTTATTCGTTGTGGAACTATGAATCCAGTGATCCTTTTAGATGAAATTGAGAAATCAAGTGGAAATTCAGGTCTACTTAATGATGTTATGGCAACTCTTCTGGAAATTCTTGATCCAGAGCAGAATTCAACATTTATAGATCATTACATAGATTATCCTGTTGATTTATCAAAAGTATTTTTTATATGTACTGCGAATAATTTAGGAGGGTTATCTGCTGCACTGCTAGATAGGGTGGAGGTCATAAGGTTTACTAGTTATTCTGATGCAGAAAAAGAGGTCATTGCTAAGGAATATATTCTTCCTAAGGTTTATGAAAATCTGCATATATCTCCAGAGTATGTAACAATAGATGAAGATGTTTGGCCCAATTTAATAAGGCCTGTTGGTTTTGATGCAGGTATCAGGCAACTTGAGAGGAATATTGCGACAATGATGAGAAGTGCGGCCAGAATGATAGTCGAAGGTCATCCTCTGCCTATTAGTATTACAAAAGATAATTTGAATCAGTTTGTTTTGTCTGATCAAGGGCCTTTGAGTTAGTATCCCTTAAATGGGTTTTCTAATTTTAGAGCTGATATAGCTGCTTCCATCTGTGGAGATTGTATTCCCCTAGCTATAGCTCTATGCATTCTTTTTTGTTCTGCCTTGTTAAGGAGATATAGATCACTCTCCTTTTTTTGTTGTGGTATTGAATTTGTATCTATAGCATGTGTTATGAGGTAGTTTTCTTCTTGAATTGTATTTGTGTTATTGTTCTGCTGATTGTCCATTATCGTCATTATTATTCTCTTCTGGATAGCTTTCAACTATTCCCTGAGGAGTTAAATGTCCTTTCCCTTTTTGTATCTTCATTCTGTCTGATACGACCTGTCCAGAGATTGTGCTGTCTTCGATCTTTTGAAGAAAATCTTTTTGTTGTTGGTATCCTCCTGAATTCAATTGCATCTCTTGTTGCTTTAGTCTTTCCTCAAGTTCTTTCTGATATTGTTCTCTTTCCTCTTCTAAGAATGTTTTTTCTGTTTCTTTCTTTTCTACTGCATGTTTTATAATTTCTTCTTGTCTTGCAATCTTTCCGTCTTTCATAGGTTTTTGTTGTGTTGGAGTATCAAATACTTGTGCTAATTCCTCCATAGTTCTTGTGTCAGGCTGTCCCTTTCTTTCAGCAAGTTTTTCAAGGTCTCTTGGATCTGAGGTTATCAACTCATGTTCTGATGTGCTAGAGAGGACTTGGATTCCAACATGGTTTGATCCTGCGAAGAATAGTCCTTGTCCTTTATCACAGTTCAAAAGGAAATTTTTTTCTCCATCAGAGAGATTAAAGACTTGCTGTAGTTTATCTGCGGCGGTAGGGCTTTGCATCATAAGCATTTGCAGAGAGGAGTTGGCAATAATTGCCTTCCCCATGTCATTGTTTAGGAAGTCATTTACATCCTGTGTAATCGTTGATAGGCCAAGATAGTATTTCCTTGCTCTTTTTGCTATGGAGTACATAAATTTTGCAGAATCTTCAGATTGCATCATATACCATGCCTCATCTACTATAAGTATTCTTCTTTTTCTGTCTTTTCTTACTTTTGTCCATATAAAATCGAGCATGAGATACATTGCTAATGGTTTTAGTTCTTCCTGCAGGTCACGAATACTAAAAACAGTAAGAGGGTTGTCAATTTCAAAATTACTTGCTTCGTTGAATACTCCTGCCCCGCTTCCTATGATGTATCTTTCTAGTCTTCTTGCCAATCCGTGTGCCTCTTCTTCTGCCATTCCTTTTAATACTTTGTAGAGATCTTCTAAAAGTGGAGGCTGTTTACTTTGTGTAGCTGGATCGTATGTTATGCCTTTCTCTCTGTAAGTTAGTATGAGAGCTCTGTCAAGTATGGATTCTTCTATATTAGTGAGATTTCTGTATAGTACTTTGAAGAAGCCATGTAGAGAAAGTAATTTCATTCTTAGCTCGTCATCTCCCTCTTCTGTAGATGATGCCAATTCGAATGGGTTCATTTTATTTCCCTTATCCTGTGAGAATGATATATATGAACCATTAACAGCAGATGCTAGGTTTTCGTATTCTCTTTCTGGGTCAATAATAATTATTTCGGTTCCGAGCATTAAACTTCTCAAAGCTTCTAACTTTACAAAATAACTTTTTCCAGCTCCTGACTTTGCAAACACAACGGTATTTGCATTCTCAAGTTCAAACCTATCAAAAATCACAAGGCTTTTGTTATGCATATTTAATCCGTACATTATTCCATGATCCATAGTTAATTCTGATGTGACGAATGGGAATGTAGTTGCTAAGGATGTCGTATCCATATTTCTTGTAATGTACAAGTTGTCAATTCCAAGAGGTTGTGTGCTTATAAATCCTTGCTCCTGTTGAAGGGTTGCTGGTTTTGCTGTCACATTTATAGCTGCTAGAGTGGATACTACATTCCTAGATATTTTTTCTAGTTCATCCTTACTTTTTGCATATATTGTAATGTACATCGTGAAATGGAAGAATTTTTCTGTACCTTCAGCTATTGAATCTTGCAACTGTTGTGCATCGGAGAGAGCAACTTTTAGTGATGGATCTATTACTTTCCTTTCTTCCATTTGTGTATACATTGTTGCTTCCATTTCACCTATTTTCTTTTTTAATTTCTCAAGTATTGTTTTAGAATCAACTGGGTAATAGAAAGTACTTATTCTGAGGGAATGTTCAAAATTAATAATAGGAGAAAGCCAATTTGGCCCAACAAATCTAGGATACCCACTTACAAACAGGGTTCTAAAATAGTAATCTCCCATTTGAAGGTGGTTGAAATCGACTTCTAGATCTATTGGAGCAATGATATCTTGTAAAGAGATATTAACATCTTCACCAATTATAGATGGAATTACTGAAGAATCTTCTTGAGGAGCTTCTTCTTGTGTTTTATTCTCAGGTGTTGGAGTCGTGGATTTACTATCCTTGTTTACTTGTGTGGAGATTGTATCAAGAAACTGAAAGAGTGGATTTTTGTTTTGTTTTGCAGGTGTACTAGTTTGTTGTGTTGTTTGTGAGGAAGTAGTATTTTCCTTTTCGTCCTTGTTTTGTGTCGGCTGTGGAGTAACCTTTATGTTGTTTTTCTTGTTATATTGACCTGCAAAATAATCAAGAATCTTTAGAAGTGGATTCTTTTTTGGTTTTGTTTTCTCTTCATCAGCAGGGAATGGATCTAAATATTTAGCCCTATTATCATTTGGGTCTTTTTGCTGTGAAGTTTTTATTGGGTTATTGATAGGATTTTTCTGTAAAGTTGATATTGGGTCTTTATTTAATGTTTTAGTTAAGTCATTCTCAAATGTTCTGTTGTAATTATTTTTGCTTATGTCTTCCATACTATTCTTCATCAGGGTTATATATAGTGTAGAACTCAGATATCAACTCTTTGTCTGTTAATTGATGCCCAAATAATCCCATTCTTCCTAATTGCTTTAGAATATGGTCTCTCTTTGGATACAGAAAGATTTTTGCCTTTTCAATCACTTGAGATGTGTCCATATCTTCTATTTGTTGCTGCTCTTCTTTGGATTTTTTCTTCTTTAGTGGAGAGACATTTGGAAGTTGACCACCTGGATAGTATGGGATAACTATAAAGAAGCTTTTATCAAGCACATCATTTTCTACTATCAAATTCTTAACAAACAGTGTATAGATATCAAGCTGTTTTCTTAATCCTTCTGTCATAGGTCTTTCTTTTTGTATATTTAGATAGTCAAGATAGTTAGTAATATCAACTCTCTTTGTCCTTATCAATATTTGAATTTTGAAATTTAGAGAGTTTAATAGGCCTGCAAAAGCATAAATTTTATTGTCTTGTTCATAGTCAGCTAAAAGCTCAAAGTTTATGGAAGATGTTTGTAATACCAATGCCACACTCCCATTTTTATTTATAACCAAGTCGTCGGTTATTTGTTTTATAGCAAGATGGTCTTGTGTTGATGCTGTCGCTCTTGCTCGCGCATTTTTATCCATTTTTTCTACAAAGCATTAATCTTAATTGGTAATCTATTATTTATTTTATTCATTATTATTTCAACAGAGGGAAATTCATATTGAGGGTGCTGGAAATCTATTGTGTAAGTTCCTGGCTCCCACTCCTTGTTAGTTAGGAAATAGCCGTTTGGGCCAGTTTTGCTTGCATAAAGGATTTTTCCGTTGGAATCCCTTAGATATGCTACAACATTTGGGATAGGTTTAAAATCTTTAGTACAGAGCCAGCAGTTAATATTGCCGGGAAGGTTTTCTAAACCTTTTGTTGAGAATTGATAATTTGCTAGGTTTTCATCGGTAATAATCAGTTTTGTTGGATCAATTTGTGTGGTCTGCTGAGGAGCAGTCTGCAGAATGTCTAAATTATCTTCAGTTTTTTCATCAGCTTTCTCAGTGGTTATTGTATCTAAACCTCCTCCTATTATCTTTTTTGTATTTTCTTTCTGATCTTTATTAATTAATTGACCATCTTTTGTTGGTTTCAGAAGTGGCTTTGTTCTCGCTTCCTTCATTTGTTTGTTTAGCCATGTTCTTTGTGTTGGATTATTTATAGCGGTTATATAACTTTGTATGAATTTATCAGCATCTTGTCCATTTATTGGGACAAGTCCAAGAACAATTCCTATGATTGAGCTGACTATACATATTGGGATACCTAAAATTGCAGGCATAATGTCTGATACCACTAAATACACCATTAGTCCGCCGAATCCAACTCCTATGGCGAGGTATGTAAACTCTTTTAATGTGAATTTAGTAAATAACTTAAATTCAACATCTAAAACATTTTGCGGTATAGCATGTTGTCTCATATAGGCAGATTCTACTAAAGTTTAGCAGAATATTAAAGGAAAGAGTATAAGGATTATAATTAGTAAGGTTCTGCCTAGGTAGAAGATGGAAGAAAAAAATAAAGAAATGGAGCAATTAATTTATATTTTCTGTGATTTTCGATCATATTAGCATCACATACTTAATATGTGTTTTTGTTCTAAATAAGTGCTTTCTTTGTGATTATCCATGTATTAGGTAGAACCTAGGTTAAGCCTTGTATTAAACTTGGGTGCATTTCTGCTAGAAATTTTGTTTCTAAAGGTTCTATTTTAGAAGTACAACTAAATGTTTTTGTATACTCAAAAAACTTCAAGCCAAGAGGTTTTCTTTATGTTTTGTAGATTGTGGGTTCTACCTAGGCTGAACCTAGCCTTACTTGGTATAATCAATATATGAATATATCGGAGAGAATAGAGGAGCTTAGAGTTTTTCGATCGTTGATGGGTATCGATTTATCCGCCTCTGATATTAGCAGAATTTGGGGTTCTCAGTACTCTAAAAAAGCGAGAAATCAACCACCTGATAGATGTAATCCTGTAATTGAAGAAAAAATTCAAATTTTACAAAAAAATCTAAACCACTTCCTCCTTTTGGATAAAGTCAAGTTTATAGGTATTTCAGGCTCTGTAGGTGCCGGTTTTGCTAAAAGGGAGGATGATATTGATCTCTTCATAGTAGTTGAAGATGACTTTATGTGGGTGTATAGGTTGTACTTAGAATTATCAAATTTATTTAATGGGAAAGTTCGTCAAAAGAAACATAAAAATGATGTAAAAGATAAATTTTGTGTAAATCTAATAGCTGAGGAACGTGGGGTTGTATTTGATAATGACATCTTTAATTTTCATGAATTAATGTTTTTGAAACCTGTGTATAACAAAGAGTATATCTATCAGATTTACCTTAAAAATGAATGGTTGTTTGATGATTGGGGAATTAAGCCGTGTTCAAAACAAGAGAAATATGTGAAAAAGAATAATGTAATTAAAAAAGTATTTAATGAAACCTGCTTCTTAATACAGTTGTCATTCATGTTTATCTCAAATCATGCTCCAGATCTCCATAGATTAGTGAGAAACAACAATATCGGTAGGATAGAATTTTTCCCATGTGAATTCAAATTGAAGAAAATAAAGGAATACAAAAGAAAATTGGCATCAGCCCAAATTGTTTAAATCTATAAATTGAGCATCTTTAATAATTGCTTTTGGAAGATCCTTCTTGTCTATTATTGTTATGAATGTTTGTTGTTTATCTAATTCTTTTTTATTGAATATTGATTTTGTATTTTCTTCATCTAGCTCAGACGCAATATCATCTAATAGTAGAATAGGATAGTAATCAAGCCTATTTTTAATGACATCCTGTGTCTTAAAGACTAATTTTCCTATGGATATCCTTTTTTCTCCTCTAGATCCAAACTGTCTAATATTTTTTCCGTTAATTAACTGCCAATCATCTCGATGGGGACCGATATTCGTATATCCAGTAGCAATATCTCTCCTTTTAGAATTCTCAATAGCATCTGCTAACGAGGTATCTCCGTTTGATTTTGTATATTCAATATGAATATCGTCTGAATACATTTCATCTATGATACGAACCCTTTCTGTTTGTATTATTTCGGACAATCTTAAAAACTCTGCAGTCCAGAAGTTCAGTTGAACATCATTTATAGCGACTATTCCATAATCATAAAACTTTTTTGCTAATTTTTTTAAATATGCATTCCTTTGTCTTAGAACTTTCCTAAACAATGTAAGCGTTTCTATATATTCGTAGTCCACTGTAGAAATTATTTCGTCTAGGAACTTTCTTCTAGCAGAGGCTGAGATCATTAAAATTTCTATTTGTTCTGGGTTGAATATTGTAGATGCATTTTGGTCAAAAAATTTTCTTGGTGAAACTTTTTGGTCATCTATTTTTAATACTCTTGTTCCAGCATTTTTATACAAAGAATAGACTTTATCATTATTTGTCATTTCAATTCTTGTGAATTTTTCACTCATATTTTGATCTGTATTTATGAATTCATCACTAATAGCCCATGGAGATTTTCCATTTGTAAGAAGGTATATTGCTTCCAGTACTGTGCTTTTGCCTTTCGCATTGTTGCCATGCAGTACTATAAGTTTGCTTTGTATATTCAAATCTAAGTTTTTAAACTTTCTGAAATTTGTTAGTTTTATATTTGTTATCATTATGTCTTTAATATAGCAAGAAAAGCATCTTGAGGTATATTTACTTGTCCTATTTGTTTTAATCTCTTTTTGCCTTTTTTCTGTTTTTCTAGGAGTTTCTTTTTTCTCGAGTAATCTCCTCCGTATAGTTTAGCAGTAACATCTTTTCTAAAGGCTTTTACATCTTCTCTGGCTATTATTTGAGATCCTATTGCTGCTTGAAGTGGCACAGAAAATTGTTGTCTTGGTATTACATCTTTCATTATTTCTAGAAGTTTCAATGCTTTTGTTCTTGCATTTTGTCTTACTTCCAAAAAATCTAGTGCAGATATTTCTTCATGATTAACAAGCACAGAAACTTTTACTATGTCAGAAGGAAAATAATCTATGAATTCATATTCCATAGAGGCGTATCCGCTGGATATATTCTTAATTTGATCAAAGAAATTTGAAATTAAAGAGGCTAAAGGCATGTCATATTCTAAAATAATATAGCGATTTGAGGAATTTTTATCATTAGCATTCAAATATTTAGTATTGACATATTGTCCTCGTTTGTTTTGACATAATTCCATTAGGTCTCCGATATATTTATCTGGTGTCATTATTTCAACTCGGACCCATGGTTCTCTGATTTCTTTTATTTGTTCTGCATTTGGTAACTCTTGTGGTGTTTGTATAACAATCTCAGTTCCATCTGTTTTTGTAACTTGATATTCTACTGTTGGTGCGGTAACTATCAGGTTAACACCATATTCTCTTTCTAATCTTTCTTGAACAATTTCCATATGGAGTAGTCCAAGGAATCCACATCTAAATCCGGATCCTAAGAGGTTTGATCTTTGTGATGTGAAGGATAGTGAAGCGTCGTTTAGAGAGAGTTTAGTTAGTGATATTCTGAGATTTTCGTAATCTTCTGTATCTATTGGGAAGAATGTTGCAAACATATTTGGTTTTGGAATTTTATATCCAGGGAGTGGCTTTGTAGTTGTTTTGTCAGAGATTGTGTCGCCAACTGTAAAACAGCTAATATCCTTCATTCCTGTGGCTATATACCCTACTTCTCCAGCACTTAATGAGTTAGTTGGCTGTAAATCTGGATTAAATACTCCTATTTCAGTAGGTTTAAATTGCAGGTGTTTTTGTATCATATATAGGGGAGTTGTTTTTCCAGCTTCAAAGGTTATTTTCCCATCAAAAAGTCTAACTGCTATGACTACTCCTCTGTGTTCATCGTAAAATGAATCAAACACCAGTCCACTTAGAGGTTTATTGGAATCTCCTAATGGAGGAGGAGATTCTTTAATAATTGCATCTAAGAGTATTTGTACATTTTCTCCTGTTTTTCCAGAGACTTTAATTATTTTGTCTTTTGAAAATCCTAGAAGTGATTCCATTTCATTTTCTATCTGTGGAATATTAATATCTGGTAGATCTATTTTGTTTATTACTGGAATTAGTTTTAATCCTAAATCAGTGGCTTTTCTTGCATTCGAAATTGTTTGTGCTTGTATTCCTTGACTTGCATCTACTAGTAGTATTGCTGATTCACATGCGGCGAGAGATCTTGAGACTTCGTATGAAAAATCTACATGTCCGGGAGTATCTATAAGGTTGAGTTCATGTCCTTTCCAATTCATTTTACATGCCTGAAGTTTAATAGTTATTCCTTTTTCTTGTTCTAAATCTAGTTTATCCAGTAGTCTTTCTTTTCCTTTTTCTCTTATTGCTGTCCCATTGGCTATTTCAAGCATTCTGTCTGCAAGTGTTGATTTGCCATGATCTATGTGGGCGATTATCGAAAAGTTCCTTATTTTTTCTTGTGTCATGGGGAGTATTATACATCTAGGACTGATTATTTAGCCATTTTTTATGAGGGCTGATGAATTTTTATTCAATGCTTATGGTCATTTTGAAAATTTCTGAAAATTGTACATTAGCAGAATTTTCAACAGCTAGAAATATGATTTTTTCTTCATTTGGGTTGAAAGTTAATTTTTCAGTGTGTGTAATACCAGTGCTATTTTGTAAGATGTATGAATTATTTCCACTTAGAAGAAAGATGTCAGATTTGGTATTTATAGCTGTTTGTCCATCAAATATGATGGTTTTTTGCTGGTCTGTTTTGTTTTTTATTCTCAATATTGGTTTTGAATATCTACCAGCGGATCTTTTTCCTATTGTAACAGTGTATTCAAACATGCCAATGCCTTCAGTTTGAGTTAATTTCTCTGATGAGAATATTTTGTGCTGTCCTCCAATTAAATCTACGGTACAACCAGACTGTGTAGAAGCTCCTAGTATGTCTGATTTCTTAATTTCTCCAGTCTTTGGGCTTAAATTTATAACAGAGAGAATTGGTAAAACAAAAATAGTTATCAAAGCAACTATGAGTAAGGGTTCAGCTAACTTTGAAAGTATTGTTTTTGTTTTAAAGCTGTATACTGCCATTTGACTAATAGTATATATTTTCTCTTGGGTATATCTTATCAGTTTCAAGTTGATATGTCTTTATCATTCCCCAAATTGATAATATTCCGATTATCATAGCTGTTATTCCAACCCAGCTATATGCATTTCCTTGTACAGAATGTGCAATGGCTATTGCAGAACTTGTTGTTAAGAATGCACTCCATATGAATATTTGTAGAAATGTCGTTCCTTTCTTTGTAATCCATTTTAGAATATTGAGTTCAGTAATTTTGACTATGGTTCTTGGATTTTGAAATGAAGTTTCATACAACAGCGTTTTTATCGTGAAGTAAAATGTTGGGAGTGCCAATGCAACAATCATTATGATATCCGATAGGGAATTTACAAGAATGGTAGAAGATGGATCTGTATAGCAGATCTGTACAGAATAGATTCCTTCTATTTGATTATCAATATAGTAATCAAGATTGTACAGAGCATTTATACCTAAAATTCCTAGAACTTTGGCAGCAATCATTATTATTGCCGGCCATACAGCTATTTTAAGTGCTCTTTTTAGAAGTTTTGACATTATCTTTGGACAGTTTGTTTAAATCTTTAGTAAGCCTCGATTTTAATCTATCGGCTTTACCTTTTTTGATAACATTTTTCTTTGCGGATTTGTCTAATATTTTGTATACATTTTTAAGATTTTTCTGTGCCGCAGAAATATCTTCCTTTTTGACCAAAGTTTTCTGTTTTTTTACAGCTCTTTTTAGTCTTTTTCTAGTTCTGTTGTTTATCTCATTTTTTCTTTTATTTTTTCTTAGATCTTTGATTGATGTTTTTAAGTTAGGCATCTGATTTTCTGAGTTAATATAATTAGTTGTTAAGTCAAGCAATTATATACATATTAGAAAAGTTTGTAAACATATTCTTTTATGCTAAACTTTTATTATGTTAAGAAGCAAAAAATTTAAGCTTATTATATCCTCTATCTTTGTATTTGTTTTTCTTAGTTTTTCAATAACATATATGCTTTTAGAAGAAAGCAGGAAGGATGTTAAGGGATTGTCTGATAGTAGAAATACAAGTAGTATTAGCGGTGTACCTTTTATTGTTTCTTTAGCTCCGATTTCGGTAGTTGCAGGAGAAGAGTATATATATATTCCATTACTGTCAGATATGGATACTCCGTTAGAAGATCTTGAATTGTCTTTGAAAGAATCACCATATTGGTTGTTTTTGGAGAATGGGCGTGTGAAAGGGAAGGCTCCGATTGATAGTGGATCTAAAACATACAAGTTTGTGCTTAGAGTGTCTGATGGGTATAATTCGTCCGAGCAGGAAAATTATATTGTTGTTTTAGATAGATGACCAAAAATATCTTTGTGATTACAAGTATTGTTTCGTTTTGTGTTGTTGTGGCATGTTCAATATTGCTCTTGACGAGGAAAGCAGGTGGTTTTAGTTTGTTTTCTTCAGATAACAGTTGTACACCGTATAATGTGTTTGTATCGAAAGGTGCTGAAGATTATTCTGTAGTTGTTGAATGGTATACAAAGGGTAAGTGTGTAGGGTTTGTTAGATATGGGAAGGATATGAATAGCATGGAAAATATTTCTCTAGATTCTTTGGGAGGGAATAGGGGGAATTTTCATAGGGTTGTGATAGACAAGGTGGTAACTTCTAAAAAATATTACTATTTGATTATTTCTGGGGGGCAGAGTTATGGAAATAATGGATCTCCCTTGGAGTTTGTACTTGATGAACTTTAATCCCTTTTTGATATTTTCTTTATGGTTTTCTTTTCAAAATACTTCTTTGGTTCAAAAATCCTAAGGGATGTCATTTCTGCATTTTTGTAGATATCTGAATCAGTTAGTTTTTTGGCTACTACTCTTCCGAATGGTCTGTTTAGAATGAACCATCCAAGTATTAAGATTATGAATCCAATGAAGATGCGAATAATTGATGAATCAAAGATACCAGTTTGTGGTTGATTTCCTGAAGGCTCTGATGGTTGTGGGATACTCGCTTCTGGGTTAGAGCAGTCCTGAGCTACTAAAATAATTGATTCTGCTCTAAGCTGACTTGGATCTACTGGGATTTGTTGTGGTGTTATTATTACCTCATTTTGATTATTTCCCGTAAGTGCATTTGGTCCTGCCTGTGCTGTAAATACTATTATGAGGGATTGAGTTGGAGATAGCGTCCAGCCTTGTGTTTTACTCCAGACGAGTTCATGAGTATCTCCTATGGTTGTATCTGTTAGGTAATCAGCATCTTTTACTAAAGCACCATTGATTTTCGTTGTATTTTCAGAATATATAAATCCAAGAGGAAGTTTGTTTTTGATTGAATTAATAGTCTGTGCTGAACTACTATTATTTACTATAGTTATTGTAATTTCTACTTTATTTGTAGGCTCAACTCTTTCTACGCATGATAGATTGGCGTTATTAGTTACTTGGAAGTCAGATTCTTGTTCCTCTTGTGGAGTTTGTTGCACTTCAGGTTGTATATATGTGACAACTTTTGATGTTTTACCTATTTCTTGATTTTTGGTTATGTCAGTTATGCTTGCAGTTATAGTTACATCTCCTTCATATCCATCAAGTTGAGAAAATGTTACACCATCAGCGAAATTTGTTTGATTATATAGATCTTGTCCTAGTATGGATATCTCTCCCTTAGAAGAGTTTAATGTAAAGCCTTTTGTCATTGTTATATTCTGATGCTTCTTTGTATCAAATGAGAAAGTTATTTCCAGTTTATCTTCTTCTGGGATGTTTCCTACACTTATAGTCATTCCAGTTAGCCTAAATACTCCAGTATCAGAAGATGTTGTAACCATAAGGTTGTTTACACTAGATGAGGATGGTTGTTCTACATCAATTAATCTTCTACAGATTGGGGAGTTTATATTGTCTCCAGTTGCAGTAGTTGCTGTTGCTATTATATTCAAAGATGTTTTGGTAAAGTCAGAAAGTTCCTTTTTAATTGTTAATTTGTCCGCAGAGATGGTATCTGGCTGAAGAGGTTCGTTGTTTACTACAATTTGGTAGTCGGTATATTCTTTGTCAAATTTTGCCTCTACTGTTATTTTCTCATCTGAAGCAATTTTTCCTGTAACAATTTTACCATCAGAATCTTTTATGGTCATTTCGTAGCATCTTGTGTCTTGAATATTATCAAGAGGGCATGATTTGTATAGACTTTGCTGAGTGTTGCTATTAAGCAGATTTGTTGTAAGTGATGAATTTGAACATGTTGCTTTGCATGTTTGATCGCTTGTTGTTTTTGCGATGTTAAAGATAAAGCCTCTTCTAGGGTCGCCACATTCAGGAATAACTTCTGGGTCTATGAAGTAACAGGCACATGTTTTTTCTGTCTTTTTTTCTTCTCCTGTATCTTCTCCAGAGACATAAAAATAGACTGCAACTGCGATTAATGCTATGCCTAGTATTCCTATGAAAGCGAGTAGTATGGTTGTAGTTTTTTTCGGCTTTTTAACTGTAGTTACTCTTCTAGGCTCTTCCATTAATCAAGGGCAGAAAAAGTTTATGATAATTGCTCATCTAGTAGAGTTTATGTTAATATACAGGACGTGTCAACAATAGTTGATGTTATGAATAGCTTAAAATTTCCATTAGTATATATATGGGAGAAGGATTGTTAAGCCAAGGTTTCCATCTATTTGTCCCATTTTAATCTGCATATCTAGATTACTCATTTTAGTGTAAAGTTTTGTAATTTTTTCATCTGAGTATTTTTTTGATGCTGTAACGAGTCTAGGGACAGTAAATGGGGGTACTGCTAATTCTGATGCTATCTCTGAATATGACTTGTTTCTGCTGGTAAGGAATTTTGTTAGTGTAATTAATCTTAGGTTTCTGGCAAGCATTGAAATTGTGTAGTTTGGATCTACATTTTGGAGTTTTAATTTTTCTAGTATTTTCATACTATTTATTTTATTTTGGTCATTTATTGAATCTATTAAATTCCATATATCTTGTTCTAATGTATCGCTTGTTAAGGTGTTCACTTGTTCTTTTGTGATTACTCCTTCATCATCTGTTAGTGCTAATTTCTCTATTTCGTTTTGAAATCTTTCTGGATCGTAGTTTGTTTTCTCAGCTAATTCTTTGATGGCGTCACTTTGTATTTTTATGTTTTGTTCCTTTAATATTTTTTTTGTCCATTGAAAAAATGTTCTTTTGTTTAATGAATCCATACCTTCTACAGCATTACTTTGCTTGAAGAATTTGTAATATTTGGTATTTGATTTTATTTTTTGATCTTCCCAAAATACCAATATGTCTGGTGATGTATTCGTCTTTAATATTGCGAGTAAATCGTCTAAAAAGATGCTCTTTTTTTTATTTTTGTAAATTCTTTTTATGAATATCAATTTTGACTGAAAGAATAGACTTTGAGAAGAAACTAAATCTAGAACTTTTTGAGGGTCTTCAGTATCTCCTTGTATGGGGATGATTTCAAGGTTTGGATTTTTTGTTTTTTCAGTATTTATGAACGCATGAGCAGACCCTAATGAAAGATAGGGGGAACTGCCATGGTATAGTTTGTATATCATTTATTCAACTTCTGACAACTGAGTTTCATTTTCTTCTCCAAAGAGAATTGCTACTCCTTCATAGTTGAATTTAGTGGTTATAGTTTCTGGTTTTATTGTATTCTGTGTGTTCAAGAAGGTGGAGAGTTCTTTCACAGACTCTGAGAATCCTTCTGTCGTTGAAAAAATCGTAACTCCACTGTATGTACCAATATTTGCATATGACTGTAATATATTTATATACGGATACTCTTTTTTCAATTGATTTACTTTAAGTGTCGTTCCGCTAGCTCCAAGTCCAGTGTTGTAAACATATACTATTGGATTTTCAGCATAAATAGCTGGCTTGGTAAGTACTAGATTGACATATTCATGAATGTCATCGTATTTACCTAAGCCAAGTTTTGGTCCTATTGTATATTCAACATTTGGATCTCCCTTTACTTCAATTAACTGCGAGTTTCCTGATGCAGGATCTAAGACAAATGAGTAATGTTTATTGCCGTTTTGAAGCATATCTTTTCCTATTGTTAATGCAGCAATTATATCATCTTGTGTAAATTCAGATACTTTGATGCTGTCTGAAATAGAGGAGAGTATCTGTATTAATGTTTTTGGATTCGCAAGTGTATCAGTGCTTATTATCTTTTCTTGTAGTGCTGATATAACTTTCTGTTGCCTTCTTGCCCTTGCATAGTCTGTACCTTCTCCGTTATCTAATGATTTTCTTGATCTAGCATATTTTAAAGCAGTTTCTCCATCCATTGTTTGTGGTCCTGCAGTGAATGAAACTGTTGTACTATCAAGGTAATAATAATCAGTAAAGCTGTTTTCGACATTTACATCTATTCCACCAACAGCATCTATTATTTGGGTGAAAGCTTTGAAGTCAACCATGGCATAATACTGTATTTGTTGTCCGACAACTTCTTCGATTGTTGTTTTCAAAGCTTCAAGTCCGCTTCCTTGTTTTAATGATTCGTTGTATGAATATACTCCATTTATTTTGTTGTACCAGTGTGTAGTCTTATCAGTTTCAACGAGGAAATCTCTGGGAACAGATATCATTACTATGTTGTGAGTAGTATGATTGTAGGACAAGAATATCATTGTATCAGTATTTGCATAGTTGCCGTTTTCTCTAGTATCTACACCAATTATTAAAGCATTAGTGAAATTCCCAGTGGGATCTTTTTTAAGCTCAGGTTTAGCATCTGTAAAAACTGTATTTGCATCGAGTTTAAATCCAATATCTTTAGACATCCTATATATTTTGGTTCCATAGTAGATTCCAACACCTATTACTGCAAAAAGGATTACAAAAAGTATATATTTCCAATGGCTTTGTTTCTTCTTATCTAAAGGTATTTCATTTTGTTCTTTTTTTACTTTTGTATCTTTAATTTCTTCGTCTTTTAGTTCTATCGTCATCTGGGCAATTCATAAATTTATTTAAGATATTGACTGATATTCTCATTATGTTCAGCTAATGTCTTTGCATAGTGAGGATTTCCGTCTTTATCGTGAATATAGTAGTAATAATCAGTTTTTTGAGGATTTATAGCTGCTTGTATTGATTGAAGTCCAGGATTGCAGATTGGAGTAGGAGGAAGTCCAATAACTTTATAGGTATTGTATGGAGAATCAACTTTAAGATCCTCTTCGGTTAGTTCATGTTTCCAGTCTTTAATAGGATAGAGGAGTGTCGCATCTGTTTGCAGAAGCCAACCTTCTTCTAATCTTTTTTCAATAATTCCAGCAATAATTGGTCTATCTTGTAAACTATATCCCTCTCTTTCAACTATACTTGCAATTATAATGTCTTCATAATCGAATGGAACATTAACTTTGGAAATAAAATTTTTGACCATCATCTCAATCGCTTCTTGTGCAGTAATATCTGTGGTTAGTGCATATTTGTCAGGGAATAGGAAGCCTTCTAAATTGGAGATTTCAATTGGTAAACCAAGCTGAGATATGAAATTTGAGTCTTTTGTCAATTGCATAAATTCTTCGTATGAGAAGGTATCATTATCTATCTCTTTATCTATTATTGAGGCAATTTCATCTACTCTCATTCCTTCTGGTATTGTAATCCATATATCTTGTTTTTTCCCATCTTGAAGTGTTGTAAATAATTCTTCCATGTTTAGATCTTTGGGAATAGAATATGTTCCTGCTTGTATTTTTTCTCCAAGATTATTAATTTTTAGATATACTTTTGCATAGAACTTATTTTCTTTTTTAAGCAGTCCTTTTTCGATCAGTGAATTAAGTATATCATCTACTTTTTCTCCCGGCTCAATCGTAAATTCTACCTTTTCGGTAGAATCAGAATTAGATGTTTTGACTGCTTTGTTGTATTGTTTCATCCCTATAAAAAAAGATAGAAGTCCTAAGATAAGGACGAAAATTATCAATATAGCGGTTAGTCTAACTTTACTCATAACTATTTTTGTTTGAATTTAAAAATTCTTGTAAGAATACTGCTGCTGCTACCTTATCTATCTTATTCCTTGTATTCTTTATATTCTGACCTGAAAATCTTAACATATTTTGTCCGGAAATAGTAGAAAAGCTTTCATCATATGTGAGGATAGGTAAATCAGTGTGAAGTTTAAGTTTTTCTATGAATTTTAATATCCTTTTTGTTGTTGTGTTGTGTTTTTCTGTAAATTGTTGTGGTATTCCTACTAGTATTGTTTTAGTGCAATTTTCTTTTCCTATGCGAAGTATTTCATCTATCACATCGTCAATATTTCTATTCTTCGTTATCGATACTACTTCCAATGGGGAGGCAAGTATTCCTTTGAAATCTGAGACTGCTAAACCGAAGTGTTTTGTGCCGTAATCTATTGCTAATATTGGATATTCTATCTTCATATATACTATTGTAGAACAGCTTTAATTCTTTTTATACCTGCTCCAACATTTTCTTGTTTTGTAATTTTGAACTTGCCTAATTCTTTTGTGTTGGTAACATGGGGGCCATTGCATATTTCAATCGAAAATGGATTTTCTTTTGGTCCTATATAATACACTTTTACAATATCTGGATATTTTTCTGGGAATGCTGCATATGGAACCATCTCTAAGGCTTGTTTTTTAGGAACTTCTTCGTATTGTACAGGAAGGCCTTTGTTAATTTGATCGTTTACCATTTCCTCTACTTGTAGTACTTGTTCATTTGTTAATTTTTGGTCATTTGGGAAATCTAGTCTTAATCTTTCTGGAGTGATGTTACTTCCTTTTTGGTATATATGATCACCTAATATTTTTCTTAATGAAGCTAAGAGTAAGTGTGATGCTGTGTGGTATTTTGTAGACATTTGTGAAGTATCAGCGAGTCCTCCTTTGAAGAAGCCTTTTGATGCTGTTCTTGATTTTTCTTGGTGGTCTTTTTCTGCGGTATTGAACTCTTGAATATCTGATATGGAAAGACCTTTCTCTTGTAATATTTCTTGTGTAAGCTCAAGTGGAAGTCCGTATGTCTCATAGAGTATGAATGCGTCTTTCCCAGTAATAACATTATTTTTCTTAAGAAGTTTTTCTAGAACTGTTAGTCCAGAATTTAGTGTTTTATTGAAATTTTTCTCTTCTTGTTCGAGAGTGTTTAGTATGTCTTCTTTTTGTGTTTGAAGGTTTGGCATTATATTCTTAAATTGTTCTATTGAGACTTCTGCTATCTTTTTTGTAAATTCTTCATCAATTCCTAGTGATCTTGCATGTCTAATAGCTCTTCGTATCAATCTTCTGAGGATATATCCTTGTTGGGTTCGTGATGGGTATACGCCGTCCATTATGAGCCATGTAGCTGACTTTATGTGGTCAACTACAATCCTTTGTGACCTGATGTCTTGAACTTTTGATATTTTAATTATTTCGTCTAGGATTGGTTTGTAAATGTCAGTTTCATAAACAGAATCTTTGTTTTGTAAAAGAGCAGTTATTCTTTCTAGGCCTCCTCCGAAGTCAACATTGTGCCTACCTAGTGGTTTTAGTGTGTTGTTTTCTTTGAGGTATTCCATGAAGACATTATTTCCAATTTCAACATATTTTCCACATGAGCAGTTTACATTGCATTTATCTGAGCATTTTTGTTTGCCAGTATCATAGAATATTTCGGAATCTGGTCCGCAAGGTCCTCCAGATTCGAGTCCCCACCAATTTTTATCTTTTCCAAATTTTTGGATTCTGTCTCCGACTTCTGCTTTTATTCCATACTTTTCAAATGTTTTTTTCCATATGGTTATTGATTCTGAATCTTGTGGGATTTCATCTTCTCCTCCAAAAACTGATGCATATATATTTTGTGGATTTAATGAGAGTTCTTTAATTAGAAATTCCATTGTCATGGTTATGGCTTCTTCCTTAAAGTAGTCGTTAAGAGACCAATTTCCAAGCATTAGAAATGTGGTGCAATGAAATGAGTCTCCTACATCATCTATATCACCGGTTCTAAGGCATCTTTGTGTGTTTACAAGTCTAGCTCCTTTTGGATGTTTTTCTCCCTTCAAGAATGGGATTAGTGGGAACATTCCAGCATTTACAAAGAGGACAGATGGATCATCTTCTGGTACTAATGGTGCACTTGGTATTACAGCATGTCCATTTGTTTCAAAAAATTTGAGATATTTTTCTCTAATTTCTTCATATTTCATAATTCGGAGATTATATCAGTTTTGTTTATGAAGCAGTAGGGGAATTTGTTTCTTGTGCGTGTGGTATTTGCTCAAAAATTTTCTGAAGATCGGTTGTATCAGGAACTTCAGGTTCTGGGATTTGTGGTTGTTCTATTGGTACTGATTGATCTTGGGTATTTAGAGGATTTTCTTGTGTTTGTGCAGATTCGTTTTGTGTCGGAGAGGTTTGCACTGTTGTGGTTTCTTCTTGTGGTTGTACATTCATTTGAGAAACAGACTCTTCTGTTGTTGGTTGCTCATTTAGGGGTTGGTCTCCTGTAGTTGTTATTTGTTGCACTTGAGTCTCTTCTTGTGGTTGTTCATTTGTTTGATAAATAGGCTCTTCTGTTGTTGGTTGCTCTGTTTGAGGTTGGTCTTCTATAGTTGTTGTTTGCTGTACTTCAGATTCTTCTTGTGGTTGTTCATTTGTTTGAGAAGTAGGCTCTTCTGTTGTTGGTTGCTCTATTTGGGGTTGGTCTTCTATAGTTGTTGTTTGCTGTACTTCAGATTCTTCTTGTGGTTGAACATCTGTTTGGGAAGTAGGCTCTTCTGTTGTTGGTTGCTCTGTCTGAAGTTGATCTTCTGTAGTTGCTATTTGTTGGACTTGAGTCTCTTCTTGTGGTTGTGGCTCTTCTATCGTAACCTGATCTATTTTCTCTTGTTCCTTAGGAAGAATCTCCGTTTGTTCATCTTTCTTTTCCGTTGAATCTTCATTTAAGACTGGTTCTGGAGCGAGGAAATTATCATTCCAAATATCTTTGTGATTTTCGTATAATTGTTCTGTACTTGATTCTTTGTTCACTAAATTTCCATACTCTGTCTCAGATGACTTAGTTGTATCCTGTATTGTAGAAGAGCCATACATACTTCCTCCTGCTAATGTTGAAGGGGGAAGGGACTGATTTCCATGGTATGTTTCTCCATTAAGTCCTTTTGCATCTTCTTTCCATACAGATGAGATGATGAATGGTGCCAATAAAGCTATTACAACAATTAGAATCCCTACTAGGATAATGATCATGGTCTTCTTGGGTAATTGATATCCAAATATTGTATATGCATTGGAATTATCCTCCTCAGCAGTAATGGTAAATGTCCATGATTTTAGAGCACTTTTACTTGCACTATCTTGGAATGATATTTCTGCTTTATGTTGTCCAGATGATAAATTTTCTTCAGGTTGATAGATTAATGTATATTCAGTTTTACTGATTTTGTTAATCTTTACAGAGTTGGTTACATCGATCCCATCTAACTTAAACAGTATTGAGGATTCGTTTATTTGTGCATTCGTACTTGCAATTATTGTTGCTTTTAGTGTAACCCTCTTGTTGGTTATTTTATCTGTACTTGAAGGAGACATATTTGTTATTTGTGGTTCTCCTAAAACTACCTCATCGTCTGTTGTTGTTTCCTGCTTATTTCCTGTGCTTGAAAGGACTATTTCTGGAGATACTGCCATACCTGTATTTGCAGGAGTTTGATTATCTGTTGCCTTTACAACCACATTGTATGTGCCAGCAGGTATAGATGAAGTATTTACATTGTAACTACTCATATTGTATGGAATACTCTTTTCTACCGTGAGCCAAGTTGATTCATCTGCAGGGTTTGGAGCCATATACAATTGATATTTAGTAATATGGTTTAGATCTGCTGACTGCCAACCAACCTTAAATGTAGATCCTATGTTTAATCTCAAACTCTCAGTAGGTTGGACTATTTTAACAATTGGTATATCATTTGACTCTGGACTTACACTTATTACCCATGATTGTGAGCGTACATGTTTACTATACCCATCATGTATTAAGACATGGGCTAGATAACTTGCTGGTTTTGCTGTAGATCCTTTAAAAACTATTGTTAATTTCCCATTAGATCCATCATCTACAATTGATGCTGTAAGCCAATCAGCCCTTGGTGTGAACGAGTATGAATAATTGATTCTGTCTTTGTCAGCATCAATAGCGGATAGAGTATACTCGTATTGTGTACCGGTTTTGATGTTTTGAGATGGTTTCGATTGCTCTGGATCTGTTTCAAATTCAGGAGAGCTATTTGTTGCAATCGCTCTTAATCCTTTAACATCGAATGGACTGCTTATTTTGCATCCTACACTGCCTCCTCCTACTTTTGTTACTATTCCAAGCATGTCTATAATCCCAGATTTTGTAGGAGTAAACTGAAAAGTCGTTGCAACATCCATAGGAGCAGTTGTAAATGTCTCTTTGTAAATGTTTAATCCAGAAGAATCTGTTATTTGTAGAGATTCTATTCCAGCATCTTCAAATTTGGCATTAACCATTACTCTAATTGTTTTTCCAACTTCCAATGAGTATGGATTTACATTTGGAATAGATATTATGCACGGATTCTCTTCACTCAATTCCAATTCATCAAATGCCTTATTTCTAGTGTCAAGTGAACCCTGCCTAGTTCCATAGATTATTAAGGGGATTGAGAACAAAACAAAAAATGTTATTTTTATGACAAAACTCTGATTCGATTTTTTCGGGGCATATCTCTTTGGCATTGTATATATAATAGCGGTTATTTATTGGTCTGTGCAAGTCTGCTGTTTATTGCGCTTTCTGCATTTTTTAATGCGGTTGAAACCTCTTTTCCATTCTCAACTACTGATGTTATTGCATCGTTTAGTACTGACTTTACATAACTTTCATCTCCCATCTGCCATGACTTCATATATGGTGCCATTTCTGCTATTGCTGAAACATAGGGTTTGCCAATCATTTGATCTCTCAAATCAACCCTAGAATATGGTTCTCCGAAAGCCCTTACCGTAGAGGAGGCGGAGTAGAGTTTCTGCTCAGTTTCTTTCTCAGAAAGATATTTAACAAATTTCCATGCCATTTCCTTGTTTGGACTTGTGCTATTCACAGCATCTCCCCAATATGTGGAGTAGTATATTTCATAATCATTTGCCTTTAATTGTGGAAGTGGTGCTATTCCAAATTCAATTTGTGGTGCTGCATCTATTATATCGAATGCTCTCCAACTAGGAGCTATCATCATAGCAAGCTTTCCTGCGAAAAACATTTCCAAATCACTTCTGAGTGTTGATGACCATGTTGCTGTGTCTCCCATCGCAAAATTAGTATATTGGTTGAGTACTTTCTGTCCCTTTGCTGTGTTTAATGTTACAGTGGTTTTAGTGGAATCTATGATCTGCATCCCTTCTTGTAGAAATAGAAAAGAAAGTATCTCACTAGCATGTTTGATGTTTGTGGAAGTACCTAAGGCAACTCCAGATTGTATTATTTTACCTGAAGAGTCTTTTGTTGTGAGCTTAGTAGCTAGTTCAAAAAAGCTATCCCAATCTTTAGGAACCTCAGTTACTCCTGCATCTTCAAAGATTTTTTTGTTATAGAAGACGGCAAGTCCATCTATTTCCCAAGGTATTGCGTAAATCAAACCATCCTTTCCTGTGAAATCTTCTACAGCTGTAGGGTAGAAAGTTGAAGCATATTCATCTTTTGTCATTATTGTAGAAGGAAGTGGAGCTAGATATTTTCTAAACTTTGGAAGCCATGTATTATGAATTCTAAACACATCAGGAGCAGGTTCTGTAGAGTTATATGCTTGTTGAAGTCTAGTATATATTCTTGATTCATATGTAGAAAATCTTTGCTGAGAGTAAAGTACTGTAACTCCTGGGTTAGCATTTTCAAAATCCTTAATCACACCAGACATTACTCCTTCTGGTTCCCAGAGTCCCCAATAGTTTATGGTAATCTGACCGCTTGTTCCATTATTTGTTGTTGTGCCTTCGGAAGTATTTGTTGGCGTATTGTTGTTTTTTGATGAAACTAAGGCTACGACTATGAGAATCATTAGGATAACTACTAACGAACCACCTGCTATGAGTAGTATTTTCCTTGTTTTAGGATCTTGTAAAATCTCTTTTATTCGTGAGGTATCCATAATTCACCTTAGTTTATTAAATTATATTTTCTTTTCGGCTACAACAATCAATCTCTTTGTTCCTATGCCGAGAGGCCAACAAGTCATAAGTGTTACTGTCTCTTTATTCAATTTCGGTTGTAAAACAGAGAAATCATCAGGAGAGACTATTTTCTTATTCCTAACGACATATTTAAGAATCGTATCATCTTTTGTTATTAAGACTTCTTCTCCTATCTCAATATTTTCAAGCCTTGAGAATATTGTTTCAGGATAATCTTTATGTCTGCTAAAAAATGATTCTACAGCACTATGTCCATATATGAAGGAATTTCCCCCATCGCCTGGAAGTGGTGTTCCTTTGAAATGAGCAACTCCGCCTTTCAAGAATGAATTATATACTTTCTCATTATCGCTTTCTACATTTGGAGATATTTTAATATTTTGTATGCCAATGCTTGGTATGGTTATATACATATCTTTACTATATGTTTGGTCAATTTTGATATCTTGGGTGGTCTGTTTATTAGAGGATGCATTTCCTGATACGGTAGAAATGCCAAGTACATTAAATTGCTTTGAAAGGTTTGAAAAGTAGCTTTGACCTGGATCATAGAATGCGAATTCGTTCTCTATGTATGTTTTGTATGATTCTGGAACGGGTTCTACCATAACTTCAGCCCTTTTTTGAGTAATAACTCCATCTATGTACGAGCTTATGATGGGGAGTGCCTGTCCTGCGACAACCACAAGTCCTAAAGTGGCAAGAAGTAGTGAAACGGTTACTCTCATTTTTCTAATTTTTTTTGTACTTTCAGTCTCTATATTCCAAGAGTTTTGAGTTTGCATATATATCGGTAATGGTAGCAAATTTCACTAGATAGAGCTAGTATGTAATCTTACAGAAGGAGATCTTAATTGTTCAATGTAGTAATTAAGTACAAACTCTGTTAAAATCACCAAGTTATGGAAAAACGAGACTATTACGAGGTTCTTGGTGTGGGCCGTGATGCTACAATGGATGATATAAAGAAGGCATATAGAAAGCTTGTTAAGAAATATCACCCAGATGTAAATAAAGAACCAGACGCTGAGGAAAAATTTAAAGAAATACAGGAAGCATATGAAGTCCTGTCGAATGAGTCTAAAAGATCGGCATACGATCAGTATGGTCATGCTGGGACAGCTGGGTTTGATACTGGAAGTACTGGTGGTTTTTCAGACTTCTCCGGTGCACCATTTGATATGGGGGATATATTTAATACATTTTTCGGTGGAGGAATGGGTGATGATTTTGGCTTTGGATTTGGCAATATGAATTCTCAGAGGGAAGAAGAGAAAAGAGGAAGTGATATTAGGTATAGGATTAGATTAAGTTTTGAAGAGGCGATGAAAGGTGGTGATTACAAAATTCATATTAGCAGAGAGGATCGTTGTAAAAATTGTAATGGTACTGGTAGTACATCAGGCAAGCTTAGGGAGTGCCCAGTTTGTGGTGGAACAGGACAGGAAAGGCATGTTAGGAATACAATACTTGGGAGAATGTCTGTTATGGGAGTATGCTCCCGATGTGGTGGAACTGGACAGGTAATAGAAGATCCTTGCAAAGAATGCAGGGGAACTGGAGTAGTGAATGTTAAGGAGGATGTAAACATTAAAATTCCTGCAGGGGCATATGATGGAATGGTCCTTAGATTTAGAGGAGGAGGAAATGCTGGTAAAAATGGTGCTCCAGCTGGGGATCTTTATGTGGAAATTGAAGTCGAAGTTTCGAAGATTTTTGAAAGAAGAGGAAATGATATTTATTCAGATATAAGTATACCTGTTCATATTGCAGTTTTAGGGGGGAGTGTACCTGTTAAGACAATATTTGAAGAAGTTACATTAAAGATTCCAAAAGGAACTCAGCCGGGTACAATTTTCAAATTAAAGGGAAAAGGATGTCCTGTATTCAATTCTAAAAATTCTCGAGGAGATCATTATGTAAGAGTAAATGTTGAAATACCTACAAAATTATCTAGGCATGAAAAAGAACTGTGGGAAGAACTTTCTAGAGCATAACGAGCATTTGGACTTACTGTAATATATGTGATATACTCATCTTGGAAAGATATACAAAGTAGAGGTGAGGATTAAAAGTTCTCACCTTTTTTTTAGCTAATATTTTAATGTGAGAAAAGATGGCAATGACATCAGAGTTTATAGCTGCAATTAACCAGATAGCAGCAGAAAGAGGAATAGACAAGGAGGAGATTTTTAAGGCACTTGAAGAATCAATATTGGTTGCTTACAAAAAGGAAAAGTTTCAATCAGAGAAGGATGGAGATGATAGAGATGAAAAAGGTAAAAATCTTTCTGTGGAATTGAACAGGGAGACTGGAGACTTCAAGCTTATAGCCACAAAGGAGGTTGTTAAAAAAGCTAAGGATAATGAGCTTGAAATCTCATTATCTGAAGCAGAGATGATTTCTCCGAATGTGGAAATAGGTGACTCTATACAGATAGAGATGCCTTCCGTTGATTTTGGGAGAATAGCTGCTCAAACAGCAAAACAGGTTATCCTGCAAAAGATAAGGGAATCAGAGAAGGATGCAGTAATAAGTGAATATAGCGATAAAATTGGAGAAATTTTCACTGCTTTAATGCAAAGAATGCAGAAAGGCGATGTTATATTCGAAATAGGGAAAGCTACGGCAGTAATGCCAAAGGAAGAGCAGATTTCCAATGAATTCTACAGACTTGGTGATAGATATAAGGTTTTGTTAAAGAAAATAGTTGATTCTGAAATGATTGTTTCAAGATCAGACCCAAATTTCTTAATAGGTTTATTCAAGCTAGAAGTTCCTGAGATAGAGTCAGGAGTTCTGGAGGTTAAAGCAATAGCTAGAGAGGCTGGGTCGAGGAGTAAAATGGCTGTTGCATCTAAAGAGGAGGGAGTTGATCCCATTGGTTCATGTGTTGGACAGAGGGGGATTAGGATAGCTAATGTTATGAACGAAATTGGCGAAGAAAAGATAGATATAATAGAATGGGATGAAGATGATGAGAAGTTTGTAGCGAATGCTTTAAGTCCAGCCAAAATAGATAGTGTTGTAATAGAAGGTGATAAAGCGACAGTTACTGTTCCTGAGGATCAGCTTTCTTTGGCAATTGGCAGAGAAGGACAAAATGTAAGATTGGCGTGTAAATTAACAGGATTTAAGATAGATATCATATCTAATGGAGTTAAGGCTGAAGTTGGAGAAGAGAATAGTGAGACAGAGGTAGATAATAATACTAGCAAAGAGGATTAATTTGTAATATGGGAAGTAAATGCCTACTAAATCTGAACAAAAAAATGAAAAAAGTAGAGATGGCAGAACTCCCATTGTTACAATACTTGGACATGTAGATCACGGCAAAACTACAATTTTGGACAAAATAAGGGAAAGCAATGTTCAAAAATGCGAAGCTGGAGGAATAACACAAAAAGTTTCTGTATTTACTGTTGATGTTGATGGAAAAGGTAATCTCATTACCTTTATAGATACCCCTGGGCATGAAGCTTTTGATCTAATGAGAGTAAGGGGAGAAAGTGTTGCTGATATTGTTCTTCTTGTAGTCGCAGCAGATGATGGAGTAAAACCTCAAACAAAGGAATCTATAGATATAATTAATAATTCGTCTGCAAAGCCAATAGTTGTCATAAACAAATGCGATTTACCAAACATAAATCTTGAAAAAGTTAAGAGAGATATAGTTAACAATGGTATGCAACTAGAGGGTTTTGGTGGGAGTGTCCCTGTTATAGAAGTATCTGGGAAGACTGGAAAGGGAATACCAGAGCTTCTTGATTTGATATCTCTAGTTGCAGAAGTTGAAGGGTTGAAAGAAGGATCAAATCTTCCAAAGGGTGTCCTTGGCAAGGTATTTGTACTTGAATCTGTTAAGGATAAGTTTAAGGGGAATGTATCATCAGTGGTTTTAACAGAAGGTAGGATGTGTAAGGGGAATTGGTTTGGATACATGCTCAATGGAAGAATATTCTTAGAGAAGATAAAAGGAATAGTTACTGAGGATGGAACAAATATGTGTTTACTTAGTCGTGGATGTGGTGGGAGAGTAATAGGTCTTTCTAACTTGTTGGAACTTGGAACTGAAGGGTATGTTTTAGAAAATAAAGATACTAAGCTATTAGAATCATTATTGAAAAAGGACAACACAGATTCTGGTGTTGAGGATATTGATATAGAGGATTTTTTCTCAATTAGGGCAGATAATGACGAGAAATCATTAAGCGTAATAGTAAAAAGCTCATCAGAAGGTTCTCTTGAAGCGATTCTTAATTCTTTGAAAAGAATTAAAGAAGATGAATTTAGTGTAAAAATAGTAAGTTCTGGAGTTGGAAATATCTCATTAAGTGATGTAGAATTCGCTCTTGTTACAAAGTCGATAGTCTTGGGATTTGAAGTCTCCGTAGAACAAGGAGTTGATGATTTCGCGAAGAAAAATGGTGTTTTAGTTAAGACCTATGATGTAATTTACAGGTTAACAGAAGAGGTTCAGGAGGCCTTAGCGATTATGTCTCTTCCGCAGGAGAGTGAAGAGGAGATAGGAAGTGCTATTGTTCGTGCAGTGTTTACACTATCTGATGGGACAAAAATAATAGGGTGCAAAGTAGAAAGTGGAATATTAAAGAAGGATTGCAAGGTATATGTTGTTAGAAAAGATGAGATTTTAGTAGAATCAAAGATTAAAAGTTTGAGGATTAATAAAGATAGTGTAAGTGAAGTAAAAAGTGGCTTTGAATGCGGAATGCAAATCACTTCACCTGTCGATGTTATGGAGGGAGATAAGGTGTTCTGCTACAAGAAGATTTGACATATAGCCTATAAAATTATACAATAAAAGTCCGATACTTCAGAGTAATCTTCTCTTGTAAATATCGAAATATAATGTTAACCTAAATATATGGCACTAACTAATGCAGAAAAAACTGAAGTAATAAAGAAATATGCCTTGCATGAGGGTGATACTGGATCTCCTGAGGTGCAAATCGCATTACTGACGAAACAGATAGATAGACTTACTGAGCATTTGAAAATTCATAAAAAAGATAATCATTCAAGACGAGGATTGCTTCAAATGGTTGGAAAGAGAAGAAGATTGTTGCAGTATCTGAAGAGCAGTGAGCCAGAAAGGTTTGATGCTTTAACCAAAAAATTGAAGCTATAGGTGGAAAAAGAAGACCTCTTCCTTTGTTATAACTTTCCGATTAAAATAGACAGGCAGTATTCTGCTTAGTGTATTGTTAGATAAATTAAATAAAACAAATATGTTGTTTAACTTAAAAAAATATGAATTTGAAATTGATGGGAGAAAATGTTCCTTTGAAACAGGGAAATTAGCATTGAAATCACAGTCATCGATTTTAGCCAGAATGGGAGATACGGTAATAACTGTCAATGTAAATACTAGAGAATCCACTGGAGAACTTGATTATTTCCCTCTTACCGTTGAGTATATTGAGAAGTTCTATGCGTCTGGAAAGATAAATGGATCTAGATTTGTAAAGAGGGAAAGATTTCCAAGTGATGATGCAATTTTGAAGGCAAGAATGATTGATAGAGCTGTAAGACCAAGATTTCCTCATGATTACAGGGATGAAGTTAGTGTGATAGTTACTGTTATGTCATATGACAATGAGAATGATCCTGTTCTTTTAGCTATAAATGCAGTATCAGTAGCTCTAATGAATTCTAAGGCACCATTTGAAGGCCCTATTGGTGGTGTGAGAATGGGTATTGATAGTGAAGGAAATGCTGTTAGTCTGTTGAAATCAATGGATTTGACATCACAAGAAGATAGGTTGAATTATGTTGTAGCTGGAGATGGAAAAGTATTTACCATGATAGATGCAGGAGCGTATGAGGTTGATGAAGAAAAGATATTTGAAGGAATGGAAAAGTCTTTGGGATTTATGGATAAATGGATAGAAGCACAGAATAAATTCCTTGAACTTGTTGAACCTAAAAACAAAGAATACACATCATATTCTGTTAGTGACGATTCTGTTAACGCCGTATTGGAAATACTTGGAGATGAGAAAATAAATGAAAACTTGAAAAATGGAATTAACGACAAAAGTGTTCATGAAAAGGCTAAAAAGGAGTTGTATGAGAAACTTGAAGGTAAATATTCTAAAGTGGCAATAGATGAGGCCTATGATAACCTTCAAAAAAAGGCTATGAGAAAATTGGTTCTTGAAAAGGAAATCAGGGTAGATGGTAGACAAATTACAGAAATCAGGGAGATGGATGCTGAAGTTGAT
>Ga0116192_1000046_pt1 | contig 96459 bp, 72 predicted proteins | sample AD_UKC113_MetaG_FD_89876 | JGI IMG/M metagenome (GOLD analysis project Ga0116192, IMG submission 89876) | Active sludge microbial communities of municipal wastewater-treating anaerobic digesters from Hong Kong - AD_UKC113_MetaG | ecosystem: Engineered > Bioreactor > Anaerobic > Digestate...
AGGGGAGAATCCTGGTTTTTATTACTAATCCTGGCGAAGCCTCGTAAAAAAATGAAACATGAAAGAGAAACACAAAAAAATCCAATAAAAAAGCCGTCTCAATTTATGTTATGAGACGGCCTCTTTTTGTTGCAGCCGGCCTGTAAGCCGGATTCTGTGACGTTTCATTCATCTGCAAGAGATATCTGAAATGTTTTCCATCATTTATCTTGTCCTGTCATCACTGACAGGATCCAGCGACCTACCCCCCGGCATCGGACGAGCAACCCTTATTGCCGGTATACATGGTCTTGCAACCCATGAGGTGTACGGCTCCTGAAATCGCCATCAGGACCGGTGAGCTCTTACCTCGCCTTTTCACCCTTGTCACGCAACTGGCGCGACGGTTATTTTCTGTTACACTACTATACCCTCGCGGGTATCTTCCGGTTAGGAAGCATGGCGCTCTGCGTTGTCCGGACTTTCCTTCCCGGATTCCCGGGACGATGGAACGGCCTGCTGCAGAACAAAGATACAAAAAAGATGGTACCAATAAAAATATTACTTTTACGGCCAGTATTTTTTTTCGGCCCCCGATGACAGATATCAATATAGGCGATTTCGATTATGAACTGCCGGAAGACAGAATTGCACAGTATCCCGCGCCGGAAAGGGATGGCTCCAGGCTACTTCTCTACGACGGGCACAATATAACTTCGGACACGTTCAGGAACATCGGGAATCATTTAAGCAAGGGATCGCTTCTTGTTTTCAACGACACGCGTGTTATAAGGGCCAGGCTGGTTTTTCACAAGAAATCAGGTGCCCGTGTTGAAATATTCTGTCTTGAACCCGTTGAACCGCCAGGTTATGAAACATCGTTCTCATCGTCAGGCCCTGTTGAATGGAAATGCATTGTCGGCAATCTGAAAAAATGGAAAACAGGGGCCGTCACAATGAAGTTCCGTTCCGAGGGTGACGAATACAACCTTAAAGCTGAAAATGTCGCAGAGGCCGGAGATGCACGGATAATAAAGTTTTCATGGGATTGCACCGGCTTAAATTTCAGCGAAGTGATCGAGGCTGCCGGACATATTCCTCTGCCTCCTTATATATCGAGGGAAGATGTAAAAGAGGACAACGACAGATACCAGACAGTTTATTCTGCTGTCAAAGGATCAGTGGCTGCACCAACTGCCGGACTACATTTCACTGAAGATGTTTTGAACAGTCTTTCGGGAAAAGGAATAGACAAAGCCTTTGTTACTCTTCACGTCGGCGCCGGCACTTTCCAGCCCGTAAGGTGCGGAAACATTTCCGGACATAATATGCATACTGAACACTTTTTTGTAACAGATGATACAATTTCAAAGCTCATAGAGAATGAGGGAAAAATAATCGCAGTCGGAACCACATCAGTCAGGACAATAGAAAGCATATACTGGCTTGGAAGAAAGGTGATAGAAGATCCTGACATCAATATCGAAAATCTTAAGGTCGGACAATGGGAACCATATAACAGAAACAGGGAAATTAGTTCAGCCATGGCACTGAAAGCACTTTCGGAAGTGATGAAAAAGAAAGGCTGTAAAACCATAACCGCATCTACACAGATAATTATAGTTCCCGGATACAGGTTCAGGATGACAAACGGGATAATCACAAATTTCCACCAGCCGAGGAGCACCCTTTTGCTGCTTATCGCTGCATGGACCGGAAATGACTGGAAGAATATCTATAATTATGCACTTAACAACGGGTTCAGATTTTTAAGTTACGGAGACAGCTCTTTTCTGTTCCACCTGCAGGAATAAATATTAATTTTGTAAAATTTCAATAATAAAGATAAAAATTCGATTTGTTTTTTTTGATTGTAGCTTAAATAGTTGTTAATTTGTTAACTAAAAGATTCGGCATGAATGAAAATAAAATGATGCAGCAGATAACTGCTATTTTCAGTGTTTTTATGGTCTTTTTTTATTTAGGGGTCGGGGTTTACATGATATTCTTTTTCAAGAACACTATCATGGACAGGTCAGCCCTGGTTATTTTCGGTTCGGTTCTGATATTCTATGGAATTTACAGGGCCTACAGGGCCTATGTAAGCATAGTTAACCTCTTCTTCAGAAAGGATGGAGAGGATGCTGACTGACAAGGTCTTTTAATTATCATTTTAAGGGTTGGCATATACTTTGCGGTATGTTAAGCGGGAAATAATTAATTCATGCTAAATATTTCAGAGAAAAAATGATTACGGGATTTAATCAAAAATTTATTATTATTGCGTTCGGGTCTTTTTTATCACAGACCAATAAGATATTGAGAATGATACAACACTTTTTTTCGAAATCAGGAATTCATGTTCTGGTTGCAGGGATGATATTTCTGATCAGTTCATGTAACAAAGGAGGGACGAAAGAACCTCGCGAAACGCCGACAAGCGGGAACATTAAAATTGCTGTGGATGAATCATTTCAACCGCTTATTGATACCGAAGTTTTCACATTTACTTCATTATATACAAGGGCAAAGGTTACTCCCGAATACAAGCCGGAATATGATGTGGTGAATGATTTCATGAATGATTCGGTAAAGGTCATGGTTACCAGCAGGAAGCTTACTGATGATCAGGTTCAGTACCTTCGCGATACACTGGTAGTGGCCCGGACCATCACCTTTGCATACGATGCCCTGGCTCTTATCACAAACAGGGAAAACAAGGATACACTTATTAACTATGAAACCGTGAGGGATATCTTTACCGGTAAAATCTCAAACTGGAATGAGGTAAATCCCAAATCGAGGCTGGGTGAGATAAGGATCATTTTCGACAATAACAAATCAGGAAACATAAGGTATTTCAGGGAACATTTTGAGCTCAAGGACACCCTTGGAAAGAATTTCTTTGCCGTAAGCAACAATGCCGAAGTAATTGATTTTGTTTCAAGGAACCCCGACGCGCTCGGAATAATCAGTGCAAACTGGATCAGCGACAAGGATGATTCGCTCAGCCTGAGTTTTATAAAGAAGGTAAACGTACTGGCGATATCTCAGCCTTTTATAAATGATGGTACTTATTACCGCCCGTACCAGGCATCAATATACGACAGGACTTATCCGTTTGTCAGGGAGGTCTACCTTATCTCGAGGGAGACATTCTCGGGCCTTGGATCAGGTTTTATTCAATGGGCCACCGGAGAGCAGGGTCAGCGCATTGTTCTCAAATCGGGACTTGTGCCTGCAACAATGCCGATAAGGCTTGTACAGATTAAGAAGGAATAAGGTATTGTTTGAAATATAGATTTTTATAAATAAGGTATCCCTGATGAATAGGGAAACAAGAACAGAAAAGCAACAAAACAAGTAACAATAACTGACTACAAAACAAAAAGCTATGAAAATTTCGATGTTAAAAAGGGGCGTTTTGCTGACAGGAGCCTGCTCGGTTCTGGCGGCATTCAGTCTTCAGGCTCAGGATCTGAACAGTGCGATCCAACTGACCAAAAGTGAATCGTACGACAAAGCTGCAGACATGTATAAGGCCCTGATACAGAAAGAACCGGGTAACAGCAAGAATTATTTTTATTATGGAGAAAATTATCTTCTGGAATATTTTTCAGATACTATTTCCAATTCTTTGGCAACTGCAACCAAATCTGCCAAAGAGATGTACGATAAAGGTGTAAGTGCAAATCCAAATGATCCACTCAACTATGTCGGGCTTGCAAAAGTTGCCTATTATCTCGGGGATAATGCAAAAGCTGATGAAATGAGAGCCAAGGCAAAGAGTTTTCTTCTGCCTTATAAGAACCTCAAGAAGATAAATCCTCCGGCAAAAGACTACGCCTTAACACTGGCAAAAATTGCCGAGTCATATGCAAAGGACGGAGTGGTAGACACATCACTTGCTCTTCCTCTTATCAGGCAGGCTCTTAAGATCGACACTAAAAACGCGGAGATATATCTGATAGCCGGCGACCTTTATATGATGGTAAACGACGGATCAAATGCTATAAAGAACTATAATCTTGCCCAGTTTGCCGATCCCCAGTCGCCCACCGCTGCTATGAAAATCGGGTACGTGTATGTCAAGGGACGTGCATTGCAGCAGGCAATACCAAACTTTGAGGAAGCCATCAGGCTCAATCCGAATTATGCTCCTGCATACCGTGAACTTGGCCAGCTTTACTGGCGCGCCGGACGTCTTGAACAATCGAAGGAAAATTTCAAGAAATATCTTGACCTCACTGCTGGCAATATCCCTGCCAAGACCAGGTATGTGAACTCACTTTTCTATGCCGGCGATTATGATGAGGTTATAAAAAACGTTGAAGACATTCTTGCTGTCGACAAATCAAGGGGCTATATGAACCGTCTGGCCGGTTATTCATATTTTGAAAAGGATAATCCCGACTACGAAAAGGCGCTCACCTACATGGAGACACTCTTCAAAACAGTCGATCCAAGCCTTATCATTCAGAAAGACCACCATTATATGGCAAGGATACTCCTGAAGAAAAACCAGAACTATACAAAGCTGGTTGAAGAACTGAACAGCCTGAAACCACAACTGGAAAGAGAAAAATCGAGGCTTGCCACAGCAACAGCGCCCAATAAGCCTAAATTTCAGGCCAGCGTCGATGAACTCACAGGGAAGATTTCAAATCTTGAAAAATCAATTGACCAGGCAAACAAGGAAATCGACAGAGCATTTGCAGAATACAACAAAGCATTCAATTTCAAGAGGACTGACCCAAATGCACCCTTGACATCTCAGGAGAGATCACTTCTCAATGAGATTGCAGTTAACTACTATTCGTTCAGGAGGTATGAGAGTGCGGCCAAAACATGGGCAAAGCTTATTGATCCTGCCAAAGAAGACAATTTGTCAGACTATATGCAGGTTGGCAGAGCCTTCTATAACGGTGAAAAATACAAATCAGCCGACTCCGTATTTAATATTGTAATTAAGAAATCGCCCGATTACCTCCCTGCACAGGTTTACATAGCACGTACATATTCAAGGATGGATCCTGATACGAAGCTTGGCCTTGCAAAGCCGAAGTTTGAAAAGATGCTTAGTGTTGCTGCAAAAGACAGTCTGAAAAACCAGAACGAAATGATTGAAGCATTGACCTATCTCGGATATTATAATATGGAAAACGGCAATTATACCCTTGCCAAGGAAATCTACAGCAGGATGATATCGCTGGATCCGCAGAACAAGGAAAACAAGATAAGGGGTTACAACGGTCTCGGAAGTCTTGAAACAAGGGCTGCCGGACAGGAGAAAACCCTTGAAGGCAAGCTTGGCTACCTTTCCAGATCAGCAGAAGCCTACCAGAAAATACTTGAACTCGATCCTGCAAATACTTCTGCAAAAAGCAACCTGAAATGGGTTCAGGATTACCAGGCATCAGTTAAAAAGGGTATTAACCCGAATGAGATTAAGGGCGTTGTCACCAACATGGCAGGGCAGCCAATCGCATATGCTTCTGTAAGAGTTAAGGATACAGCTGCAGAAAACCTGACCAATGGAAAGGGAGAATTTAAATTCGAAATACCCCAGGAATCAGAATTTCTTGTCATAAGCGCCAAGGGTTACAAAACACTTGAGGTTGCCATAACAAAATCGAGAGTTTACAATGTAAAGCTTGAACAATAGCATATAAAGTGAATACATTTGACACGAAGGGCACTAAGGAAAGTCGTAAAGGGCATAAAGAATCGGTTCATTCAGAAAAGTATTCGTCCCTTTTTGAAGCCTTTGTGCCCTTTGCGGTTACCGCAGTATTATCAAATGAAATTATTTTCTAAAAAATAAATCAGTTTTTTGACAGGGTATGGTTCTTTATGAAGGTCTTTTACAAATGGAACAGGCTTAATTTAACCTTTGTTAAAGGATCATAAACTATTTTAAACTATTTTAAATTAGAGCAATATTTTTTTTAGGTATTGTATAAAAACAATTGAAAATATATATTTGCAGATCATTAAAAATTTTAACCTAACCAAAATCGATAAAAATGAGTAAACAAGGAAGTTCGTTCAAAGACACACTGCAGAACATTTTTGCAGTAAGCGTAATTTTAATTGCTTTCGTGATTTCCTATTTCCTTTTCACCAAGGTAATGGGAAATCCGGTTAACTTCGAAGGTGGCAACCCCAAAGGGCATGCTCTTGAGGGAAACTACCTGGGTATTATTTACAAAGGGGGCTTTATTGTTCCTATTCTTATGACCTGCGTGCTTACACTGATCATTTTCATTTTTGAAAGAACAATCACACTTTCAAGGGCAAAGGGAAAAGGCAAACTGAATGTATTTGTCCGCCAGCTTCAGAATCTCCTTGCAAATGACAAGATCGAGGAAGCTATTGATGCATGCGACAAGCAGAAAGGTTCACTTGCAAACGTCATGAAAGCGGGTCTGTCACGTTACCGCGACCTTCAGAAAGACAAGGAGCTTGAAAAAGACCAGAAGATCCTTTCAATACAGAAATCTTTTGAAGAAGCCACAGCTCTTGAACTGCCGATGCTTTCAAAGAACATGGTTATTTTCTCAACCCTTGCTTCAATATCAGTGCTTATCGGTCTTATCGGAACAGTTCTCGGTATGATCCGTGCATTCGCAGCTCTTGCTCAGTCTGGCGCTCCTGATGCTCTTGCTCTTTCACAAGGTATTTCTGAAGCTCTTGTTAATACCGCTTTCGGTATCACAGGCTCAACCCTTTCAATTCTTGCGTTCAACTATTTCTCCACCAACATTGACGCTTATACATTTAAAATTGATGAAGCAGGTTTCAGTCTGACACAGAACTTCGCTGCTTCTTTGAAAGACAAGTAGTAGTAAATCTTTTGGTTATAAATCAGTAAAAAGTAAAGAGATGCCAAAGATTAAATTACCAACCAAGTCGCCTCACATCGACATGACGCCGATGGTTGACACATTTTGTGTGGTTCTGACATTCCTTATGCTCACCACTACAATGAGACAACCTGAGCCAGCTACTGTCGATACTCCTTTTTCAATATCAGAGACACCAACTCCTGATTTTAACACAATGACTTTTCTCCTGTCGAACGATGGCAAAGTTTTCATGAATTTTGACAACGGACCGGACACCCTTCTGAAGTACAGGCCAAAGATCCTGGCAGAAATGGGGAAACGATACGGTATTGAGTTCAATGAAAAGGAACTGAGGGAATTTGAGAAATATCCGTCCTCGATGGGAGTCGCGATGTCAGATATGAAAGCATTCCTTGATGCCAAGGATAATTCGACCAGAAAGGAATTCCAGAAGGGAATACCTCTTGATTCAGCCGACAACCAGCTGTCAATGTGGATTCTCTATGCCCGCCAGGTCAACCCTAATATCCAGGCTGTCATCAAGGGTGATTCAAAGACCGGATTCGAAACTGTGGAAAAAGTCCTTGATATTCTTCAGGATAAGAATGTTAACAGGTTTTCTCTGATCACAAGTCTCGAAGCAGCCAAAATTAACCTAGAAGAAATACAGCAGTGATATGGCAGAAGTAGTTGTTGAGGAAAAAGGTAAAGGCAAGAAGAAAGCCAAGAAACATCCGCCAAGGATAGATATGACCCCAATGGTAGACCTTATGTGTCTGCTGATCACATTCTTTATGTTGACCACTGCTTTCAGCAAGGCCAAGATCATGGAAATCATTCTTCCGGAAAAAATCAAGGATCCGACAAAACAGGAAGCTCCGAAAATTTCGGCAAGCCGTACTTTGAATATTATTCTGGGTCCCAATGATAAGGTTTATGTATACCCGGGAACAGTGAAACCAGAGGATTACAGTGCCAATCCGCCAATTCTGCCTCCGTTAACGGAAACAGATTTCAGTGCAGAAGGTATCCGTAAATTGCTTCTTGAAAGGAACAAAGCATTGTTCAGAAAGATCAACGATTTCAATGGCCAGGTCATTTCAGGGAAGCTCAAAATCTCTCAGGATTCTGCAAAGAACGCTATCAGTAAATTGAAAAGTGATGACGATACAGGTCCGATTGTACTTATAAAAGCTTATAAAAAAGCTACGTATGGCAATTTTGTGGATATTCTCGATGAGATGAATATCTGCGGAATAGCACGTTACACGTTCGTGAAAATAGCCTGGTATGAGAACAGAATGGTTGAGATGGCTGCAGGATTAACTCCTACTGCTTCAGCCACATCTTCCTCATCCAATTAACCCGTAAACCTTTAGAGATATGGCAAAAGAAAAAATCACGGCACCAGCCTTTGATGATATTGTATTTGAACATAGGAACAAGGAGTACGGAGCTTATGCACTGCGTAAAAAGTACAACCGTAACGTACTTATTGCATTGATAATAGGAGTAGTGATTATCGGCACAGCCGTAATTACACCATATCTGAATGCAAAAGCTTTGGAAAACAGGACCAAGAGGACTGAGCGCCAGGTTGAAATCAAGATGGAAAACCTCGACCAGCCAACTGAAACTGTGGCTCCGCCCCCTCCGCCTCCTCCACCTCCTCAGGATGTGGTTCAACAGGCAAGATATGTGCCTCCGGTAGTTGTTGACTCAGTAAAACCTGAAGAAGCAGTACAGCTTATGACTGCCGACCAGGCTGTTGTGGAAGTCCAGAACACAGAAGTAGTTGAAGAAGTTGCAGTTGTAGCCGAAGAGGTTCAGGAAAAAGAGGAGCCAGAAGCCGAACCATTCGTTGTGGTAGAGGAAATGCCAATGTTCCCGGGCGGTGAAACTGCACTTTTGCAATACATCGCCGAACATACCCAGTACCCGGAAGTTGCCAAGGAAAACAACGTTCAGGGAAAAGTCATTGTTAGATTCTGTGTCACATCAAAGGGTGGCGTCGACAAGGTATCTATCCTCAAAGGAGTAGATCCTGAACTCGATAAGGAAGCCATCAGAGTTGTCCAGACACTTCCTGCGTTTAAACCAGGTAAACAGGGTGGAAAACCTGTTCCTGTTTGGTACATGGTACCAATAAACTTTACTCTTAAATAGATAGGATTCAATTATAAAAAAGGGGCATGCCGCGCGGCATGCCCCTTTTTTTTCCCCTGAAAAATGCTACTGTTTCATTTCATTTTCAAGAATCACGGCAAATTTATCGATATCATCCGGCGTGGTATCCCAGCTTGTCATCAGCCTGTATTCCGAGATCATTTCATTCCAGGGATAAAAGAAATATGCCCTGCTTACTTTTTCCGCCACCTCACCCGGCATTACAACAAATACACCGTTCGATTGCACAGGCTGGGTGATCTTTAATCCGGGGATGCAGTCAATCCTTTCGGCAAGCATCTGAGCCATCCTGTTAGAGTGTTCGGCATTCCTTTTCCAGAGATCATTCCTGAAATATGCAATATACTGTGCCGAAATGAATCTCATCTTTGATGCAAGCTGCATGCCCTGCTTCCTGATATATTTGAATCCGTCTGCCAGGCCTGGCTTCAGGAAACAGATCGCTTCTCCAAACATCATCCCGTTCTTTGTGCCTCCAAAAGAAAGTACGTCAACCCCTGCAAAGGTAGTGAACTCCCTGAATGGGAGATTTAGGAATACGGCAGCATTTGCAATCCTGGCTCCGTCCATATGAAGCAGCATCCCTCTTTCATGGGCATAAGAGGCCAGTTTCTTTATCTCATCCGGCGTATAGACAGTCCCCATTTCAGTAGCCTGGGTTATCGAAATCACCTTTGGCTGTGAATGATGCTCAAACCCAAAACCATGGACATGTTTTTCAAGCATGCCCGGATTAATCTTTCCGTCAGGGGTATCAACCGTAAGCACTTTGCATCCTGTGAATTTTTCAGGTGCACCGCATTCATCCTGTTCTATGTGCGCCGTGAATGCAGTTATAACAGAATTCCATGAATGAAGAATGCTGCTTAAGCCCAAAACGTTTGCTGCTGTGCCTGTGAATACGAAGAATACCTCCGTATCAAAGCCCAGATATTCCCTGAAGAGTCCCTCTGCCGTTCTGGTGTATGAATCTGATCCATAACCCAGCGCATGGCCGGCATTTGAAGACTCAATCTCTTTAAGTATCTCAGGATGAACCCCTGCATTATTATCGCTTGCAAATCCTCTTCTGTTGACTTCCATATCCCAAATAAAACATATCAGGCTTTTGAGCCCACAATTTTCCACATATACTCACGGGCAAGCTCAACCTGGCTATGAACATACTCAATTCCGCCGCGGGTGTGGTCCTCGTTAAGTACAGGATGGCACAACTCAAAAGTGAAATATCCACTATAGCCTATCTCATTCATAAGGCCTATATAATGTTCGTAATCAGGTATTTTACCACCAGCATAGTAATCAAGAACGACAGGTTTTATAACACCATTCGAATCACGGTAGTATTCGCCTCCAAAGTGGGAATGAACCTGAAGACTTCCGACAGTGCGCACAGCATTTGCCACATAATCCTTATCGAGATTCTCGAAAATAGGCAGGTCGAGGCAGATTCTAAGCCATGGGGAATTAACCTCTCTTACCAGGTCATAAGTATCCTTCCATCCCCTGATAAGTGGAGCATGATTCTGAAGAGCCATCACAATACCGAACTCCTCTCCCATTTTCGCAGTTTCTTTCAGGCATTCCTTAACAAAATTATATCTGTCGAGCCTTGTACAATAAGGGTACTGGCGCTGGAAGGTGTAAAACTCAGTGCCTCTTGTAAGATCATAAGTTCCGACTCCTTCATGAATAGGAACCCCCGGCCATGCTGCAAACAGCCTTACGAATTTCGCTCCCAGGTCCTTTGCAAGCCTTGCTGTTTCCCTTACCATAAGCAATTGGCATTCACGGTGTTCCGGCACAGGACTTGAAAAATCATTGTTTGCAGCAACACAGGGAATTTCAAGGCCGTATCTGGATAAAGAGTTTTTCATCTCATTCCGCTTCCGCTGGTCAAGGTCCATAGGATTACCCATAGGCCGTTTGTTATCAAGCTCCACACCATCGAATCCGGTTTCCTTTGCCCTTTTGCAAAGTTCATCAAATGTGAGTGCAGGTCCTTCGTACCATATTCCGCCATATGTGATGGAATAGAGTCCGATCTTTATTTTACCAGGAACGCCTGGTTTCTGAACAGTTGACGAGGAGTATTCTGACTGTCTGATATTTACATTACCAAGCATTGCAGCTCCGGCGGCTGCACCGGAGGTTTCAAGAAATTTCCTGCGGTTCATGACATTCAGTATTTGCTATCGGATTTTCGACCCTCTGACTGCAAAAAATGTTATATAAGCGTAATAAATGAAGAGGCAGCAAATTGCCACTATAAGTCCTATGCCCTTCTGTATGCCTCCCATTATAATCGGCAGGATGGCTGCTCCAATAACCGAAGTGGATATTACACCGGAGCCAACCTTTGTATTTGGTCCGAGATCTTCGAGGGCAAGATTGTAGATACAGGGCCACATAATTGAATGCATAAGACCTGTGCCAAGGAAGAGGACAAGGCCTGCCCAGGCCATTCCCATTCCGCCAAGTACAAGCGACATCAGGAGCATCACCGCACCTATTACTGCATTAAAGCTCAGTATTCTTCCAGCAGAATATTTCCTGAGAATGAAGATCCCTGCTATACGGCCAACCATAAGCCCTGCCCAGTAATAGGCAAGAAGTCTGGTCCTCATCTCGCCGTCAAAACTGAATCCCAATTGGGCAGAATAATCTGCGAAAAAGCTCGGGATTCCAATCTCAACGCCCATATAGAAGAATATTGCGAGTGAACCGAGCCACAGATGAATGTACTTGTATGCACTGTCCTTGTATTTCTTCCCGGTTCCTTCAGCGGCTTCTCCTTCCTTTATCTCGGGGAGATGAAGGAAAAACATTATCACAACTATTATCAGAGTAACAATGCCTATTCCTGCGAATGGTCCCTGCACTGCTTTGGGATCTGATGCCCCGCCCTCCTTTGATGAAACTATAAGCATCGAAACAAAAATAGGAGCGATAACGGTTGCAAGCGAGTTGAGGGCATTTGTAAGCGTAAGACGGCTGGCCGCGGTCTCGGGACTTCCAAGAGCATTAACATAAGGATTGGCAGCAACCTGAAGGAGAACAACGCCTATGGCAAATACGGATACTGCGCTCAGGAATCCGTAGTATCCTGCCGCTACACCCGGGATACATAGGAAGAAACCAAGGCTCACGAGACCGAGCCCGGCCAGAACACCCATCTTATATCCTATCCTGTTAAGCAGATATCCTACAGGAATGGAAAGGATATAGGCGCCATAAAAAAAGGTGTTGGGCAGTTGTTTCTGGACTTCATTAAGGTTGAAGGCTGACTTAAGATAATCGATAAGGGAATTGTTCATCGTGGTGATAAAGCCGAAAAGGAAGAAAAGAGAGGCCATCACGATAAGCGGGAACGTGAAGTTGTTTTTTTCGTTTTGCATTTCAGTAGGTTTTATGGGTTGAGTGGTTTGTTTTTTGAATCATGCATGTTGCCGGTTAAGACTGTTATTTAATTAACAATCAGCGGGTACTGAATTTATATATGCAGCTGTGCCTGTATTCTTCTCCCGGATTAAGAATGGCTGATGGGAAATGAGGCTTGTTGACGGCATCGGCAAAATGCTGGGTCTCGAGGCAGAATGCCCATCTGCGGCCATACCTCTTTCCCCCTTTGCCTTTTTCATTATCTATCCAGTTTGCTGTATAGAGCTGAAGCCCGGGCTGTGTGGTATAAACCTCGAGGACTCTTCCTGAGGCAGGATCAAAGGCTGCCGCAGCAAGCCCTGTTACCCCTGTCGGGTGATCAAGAACAAAGTTATGATCATAGCCTGCACCGAAACGAAGCTGTTCATAATCACTGTCAATCTCCGCTCCTATTTTCTTCGGAGAGGTAAAATCCATAGGTGTACCCTTAACACTCAGTATTTCACCTGTGGGTACAGATGTCTCATCGATTGGGGTAAAAAAGCGCGCGTTTATCATTAATTCCTGATCATATATGCTGCCCGATCCCTCACCTGCAAGATTAAAATAGGAATGCCCGGCGAGGTTGACCACTGTGGGTTTGTCTGTCACAGCCCTGTAACCTATCCTTAGTTCATCATCTTCTGTCAGAGTGTAGGTCACCGAAACCCTGAGATTTCCGGGATAATTTTCCTCACCGTCCTTTGAAACGTATTCGAGCTGCACCTGCGATGAGTTTGCATTAAGAACGTCCCAGACAACCTTGCTGAAGCCTGTAATGCCCCCATGCAAATGATTGGGACCATTGTTGACGGCCAGGGAATATTGTTTTCCATTAAGTTCAAATCTGCCTCCTGCAATCCTGTTTGCGCATCTTCCGCAAATCGCACCCATGTATGGACTGTTCCCTTCAATATATTCCCTGATCGTGTCATAGCCCTGAACAATGTCGGCAAAATTCCCTTTCCGGTCGGGAACAACGATACTGACAATTATTGCACCGTAATTGGTAATACGTACAGCCACCCCATTATGGTTTTTCAGGGTATAAAGCCCGGTGGGTTTACCATTGTGAATGCTTTTGAATGATTCTTCCACGATGATACTTTTAAAACCTTAAATTAAAAACATACTATCAGAATGCTACTTTTCCGGCGCCCTGCGGCCTTATAAACAGTTTATGGCAGGAGCCCTTTCCAAACACATGTTCGAGTGTCTCAGTATATTTATCAAGAAGGCCGGCAGGCACGAAAGCCTGTATTGTTCCGGCAAATCCACCCCCGTGAACTCTCCATGCACCCTGTCCTTTAAGAACAAGTTCACTGAGAGCTAGGGCAAGGGATATATTCTGTTCACGGGCATTTGAAACGGGATAAATGTTCTGATTGTACATGTAGGAGCTGTAGCCCGATTCCACCACCATTCGAAGAAATGCGTTGAAATCATTCCTCTCCAGGGCAGCCACCTGGTCAACAACGCGCTGGTTATCACCCTGGAAATGGATAGCTCTCAGGATCGCTCTGTCTCCCACTTTTTCACGAATCTTCGGTATGATGTCTATTACCTGTTCAAGAGTAACCTGGCGAAGTACCTTTGCTCCGAGCTCAGCGGCTACTGCCTTCATATCGGCGGGCAATGATGCATACTCATCATTCAGGTCGGCATGGCTTCCTCCCGTGTCGGTAATAACAAGTGAATAGCCTGTTGCAACGAAGTCAAAATTCACCCTATTGACAACTGGTTTTGATGGATCCTTAAAATCGATAGTAATCAGCCCTCCCATTGCACATGCAGTCTGATCCATTAGGCCGCATGGTTTTCCGAAGTAATTGTTTTCCGAAAACTGTCCTATTATTGCATTTTCTATTGGATCGATGCTCCCGTCGTTGAACAGTTCACTTAGTATTGCACCAATCAGGACCTCAAAAGATGCCGAAGAACTCAATCCTGAGCCCTTGGGAACGCCTCCGTCGATACAGGCATCGAATCCACCGATCTTATGGCCAAGTTCCTTAAAACGCGCGCAAATGCCTCTTACAAGGGCGGCCGAACTGTAAAGTTCTCTTTTATCTGCTGCGAGTGAAGAAAGATCAACCTTGAATTCAGGATATCCTTCCGACTGGATCCGGATGAAGTTTGTTTCATTTCGTCCGGCAATGCAAACGTTATCGAGGTTGACTGCCCCTGCAAGAACCCTTCCGTAGTTATGATCAGTATGATTTCCGCCGATCTCGGTGCGCCCGGGTGATGTAAAAAAGTCAGCATCCTTTTTCCCGAATGAATCTTCGAATTTTTTTATCAATCCGGCATATCTCTTCCCGTTCCTCTCAAGTTCTGAAGGATCGGTACCATAAAGTTCGTGAAATGCCTTATTATCCCCGTTGTTGATTTTAAGGATCAGATTATCTGTTGTCATGGATAGTAGGTTTAATTATTGACGAAAGAATGTAAATATAGCAATTGTAAGGAAAAATAAAACGAAGCCGCCCCAAACAATTTGGAACGGCTCCGGCATTAAACTATAGAATTATTACTGGTATTTACCTCTTCTTGCTTCCGACGAGTGCGAAGAAAACTATGTAAAGGTAACAGAGTATAGGCAGTATGAACGCGAACCTGACTCCCATGCTGTCAGCGATAAGGCCCATAAGTACCGGTATTACTGCACCGCCAACAATAAGAGTGTTGATAAGTCCCGATGCCATGCTGAGTTCTCCTTTATCGAGGCCTTCAACACCGAGAGTAAAGATATTTGGGAACATTATTGAGTTGAAGAAACCCACTGAAAGTCCAAGCCACAAAATAACCGGACCTCCGGCAAACATAACGACTACAAGGAGAAGAGCGGCTATAAGCCCGAACACTGCCAGTGATCTGCTGGCATTGCCTCTTCCGAGCCTCATGGCCAGGTAATTTACAAATGCAATTCCTGCAAAAATAAGTCCGTCGGTAATCTGCTTGCGGACGAACCATCCGACAAAAAGTGCGAGCAGAAGAACCAGGACAGTGTAAATATATTTCTTTGATTCCTTTACATCGGAGAGCATGAATGAACCATAGAAACGTCCTACCATTGCACCTCCCCAGTAAAGGGCTATCATCATTGCGGCCTCTGTGCTGGCTATTCCAAGAGCTTCCTGGAAATATCTCTGAAGCATTGCAGCTGTACCTACTTCAGCGCCGACATAAAAGAAAATGCCAAACGCACCGAGAACAACGTGCGGATATTTCCAAACACTTTTTCTCTCGACGCCCTGGGTCGAAATTTCGGGGAGTTTGAGAAAATAAATCGCTATTGCGATAAGAATCACCACACTGCCAATGATTATGAACGGTGTTGTAGGAACGTTTTCGGCGGTATTCAGGGCGGCTTCAGCTGCTGATTTGAATATGAACAATCCGGCAACCAGAGGAGCAATATAGGTTGCTATTGAGTTAAGCGCCTGCGTCAGGTTCAGACGTCCTGATGCAGATTCCGACGGACCCAGGGCCGTAACATAAGGGTTTGCAGCTGTCTGGAGGAATACAACACCTCCTGCCATGATAAAGATGGCAAAAAGGAAGAATGGGAAAGAAAGCATTTTGGCAGCCGGGAAGAAAAGAAAGCTTCCGATGGCAACCAGGAGCAAACCAAGAATTACCCCTCCTTTGTAGCCTATTTTCTTAATGATACCCCCTGCAGTGAATGCCAACAGAAAATAAGTAAAGAAGAAAGCTCCGTTAACCAGCTGAGCCTGGAAGTTCGAAAGCTCAAATACGGCCTTGAACTTGTCAGCCAGCGTAATGTTAAAGGTGGTAACGAAACCGAACAGGAAAAAGATCATTCCCATGAATGCCATACCTGCCGTTTGTGTATTTTTTTGTTCTGTCATAGTGTGAGATTTAGGTTATTAATAGTATGTGCTTTTTTCAGTGGAAGTAAAATTACATTTAAAGATCGATTTTCCTATAACCCGTCATTTTTTTTTTAATTCCGGGCCTGAAACATCATAATACTTGTTAATACATATCTTTGCATAAAAATTCCGGATTGACAAGATACTTTATATTTATCTCATTCAAAGGCACTTCGTATCATGGCTGGCAGTTGCAGCCAGGCACGCTCACAGTTCAGAAAGTGCTTGATGAAGCACTTTCGCTCATCCTTTCAGAGAAAATATGTACTACCGGAGCCGGCAGAACGGATGCCGGCGTTCATGCATCTTACTTCAGTGCTCATTTTGACAGTTCATTTGGTGATCTTGACAACAGGAAGAATCTGATTTTCAGGCTTAACCGGTTTCTACCGGACGACATTTCTGTAAGCAGGATAAGGAAGACCGTCACTGATGCAAATGCCAGATACAGTGCTATTTCCAGAACCTATAAATATTTTGTTTCAAGGTCGAAGAATCCGTTCACATTCGATTCAAGCTGGTTTATTCATGGCCCTCTTGATGTTGATAAGATGAACAGGGCCTCGGCACTCCTTACCGGCTGTTCCGACTTCACAAGCTTCAGCAGGCTTCATTCAGGAAATAAGACAAATATCTGCAAAGTCTTCAGTGCAGTGTGGGAGACTGAAGGGGACAACCTTATATTCACAATAAGGGCCGACAGGTTTCTGAGGAACATGGTAAGGGCTTTGACCGGCACAATAATAAACGTCGGGAAGGGAAAGACCAGCCTTGAAGAATTTGAAAGGATAATACAGGCGAAAGACCGCGGTTTGGCAGGAATGTCGGCCCCTGCCAGAGGTTTGTTCCTGGCAGATGTTGAATACCCTGAAGAGATATTTGCTTAATTTGTATAATAAGAAATATTTAGACTCTTTGATCGTTGTAATTAAATTGTAAAGTAACTATCCAAAAACACAAAAATGATAATGATTTCTGCTTTTATTGAGCCTTCGGCAGCTGTTCCCTACTCGGATCAGGCCACAACAGTTCTCGACCTGATGATGAAGGGGGGAGTAATCATGATCCCCATTGTTTTGTTATCGCTTGTTACATTTTACATCTTCATAGAGAGGATGGCTTATATAAAAAGGACAACAACCATTGAGAAAGGACTCATCCCTTCTGTTCTGAGCGATATCAAAAACGGCAACAGCATTAATGCGGTACTCAGGGCAAGGAACAACCAGGCTTCATTAGGAAGGATACTGGAAAGCGGTCTTGAGAAGATAGGAAAACCTCAGGCTGAGATAGAAAGGAATCTTGAGACAATCACCAATCTCGAAATCACCAAGATGGAAAAGAATACGGGTTACCTCGGCATCATTGCAGGTATTGCGCCCATGCTTGGATTTATCGGGACCATTTCGGGGGTTATCAAGATCTTTTACAACATATCGCTGGCCGACAATATCAGTATCGGTATTATTGCAGGCGGTCTGTACCAGAAGATGATCTGCAGCGGCGCCGGACTTATTGTCGGTGTACTCGCTTACGCGGCATACCATTATATTCAGATGAGAATAGACAGGTACACAATCAGACTTCAGGAATCGTTGATAGAATTTTTAAAGGCTTTTTGAAATGAACATCAGAAGAAGCAAGCATTTCAAGCCTGAGGTCAGCACCTCTTCGCTGAACGACATAATGTTCTTCCTGCTTCTGTTTTTCCTTATTGTTTCGACCCTTGCCAATCCTAATGTCATCAAAGTCCTGCTGCCAAAATCAAAAACGGCACAGGAAATTGACAAACAGCAGGTCAATCTTACAGTAACTGAAGACAGGAGGTATTTCATCGATCAGAAGGAAGTGCTTCTTTCCGAGCTTGAGCCAAAACTCCAGGAGCATGTCAGAGGCATTGAAAACCCCACTGTGGTACTGAGGTTTGCCAAAAGTCTTAATATTCAGGATCTTGTGGATGTCCTTGAAGTAGGTGTCAGACTGAATATAAAAATGGTGATGGCCACTGACAAATCGAATGCACCTCTCTGAAAAGATATACTCCGGCTTATAATTCACGATCGTTCCAGATCTGCCACGATCTTTCAGCCTGTGAGTAAAGCATAGTCAGGCCTGTCAGTACGGTGCATCCCCTTTTCTTTCCTTCACCGAGAAAAGCTGTGATTTCAGGGTTGTATACAAGGTCAAACAACACGTGTCTGTCTGTCAGAAGATCATAATCCAACGGGGGTTTTGACGTAACATCAGGATACATCCCAAGAGGTGTGGTATTTATGATTATTCCGGTTCCCTGAATCAGACTTCTGGTCAGGTCGCCGTATGACATACAGCCCTCCCCGGGCGCTCTTGATACAACGGAATATATGAACCCCATCTTTTTTAAAACATGGCATACTGCCCTTGAACTTCCGCCTGAACCAAGTACAAGCGCGGATTTTGGCACAATGCCAGAGAATGGCTTCAGGGTATCAAGAATTCCAGTTATATCACTGTTAAAGCCATATAATGAATGTTTATCCCCTTCCTTTTTAATCCTGATCACATTAACTGCCCCTATCACGGCAGCTTCACTGTCAATTCCATCAAGAAATCTGATAACCAAAGACTTATACGGTATTGTCACATTCAGTCCATCGGGCTTTTCAGTGTTTATGAGTGAAGGAAGCCTGTCGATGGAATCAATGGGATAATTCTCATACATACAATCAGTTATGCCTTCCTTCAGAAATTTCTCCGTAAAATACTTCTTTGAGAATGAATGTCCTAGAGGATAACCAATGAGCCCGAATTTCCTCATATACTTCAATTACCCTTTCAGGTTTTCGGGAAGAAACTGGAAGAATGTATCACCTCTCAGACCAAGCCTGAGTGTTTCGAGGGCAATTATTTCGTTCGGAGCAATATTTCCCAGGTTCACATGAGCCCCGAAGTGTTTTATGAACCATGCCTGCTGGGACTTAAGGGGTGCTTCCCAGATCACGTTCTCAAGTTTCACATGTTCAGAAATACTTTCAATAATAGTCTTGTTTACAGATCCGTCATCATTGTAGATTCCGACTGTTCCCGATTCCCTTGCTTCAGCGATCACTTTTGACGAACCGGCTTCAAGTTCTGATCTCATCATCGAGACCCATTGTTCGGGAGTATAGATTACGTCTTTTTTCTTTGAACCAACCTCGGAAATAACGGTCCCCCTGCGTGACAGTGTATTAATATACTCAAGTTTACAGTGATGGTCAATTTCATAGGACCCGTCAGAAATTTCGACCATCTCAATTTTATACTTATCGAGTAATTCAACGAATTCCCTAAACATGTTTCTTATAATAAATGCCTCGAAAAGAGTGCCTCCGAAATATGGAATGCATCCGGCATCCTTATAAATTCTGATCTTTGTTTCAATACCCGGAGTTATCATGGAAGTGCCGAAGCCAAGTTTGACAAAGTCGGTGTATTCGCTTCCGACCGACATAAAATCTTCAGCCTCACGGATGCTAAGACCTTTGTCCATGACCATTGTAAGACTTTCTGTCCTGGGTTTGGCAGGACGTTCCGGGATAAATGGAAGGTTTGTATTCATCGAATATAAGGTTAATGTTAAAGGGGTATCAGAAAACCACAATATATTTATGATCAATGGATATTATAGCTTTCGAGAAGCTTTTTTATCTTTCTGTTGAAGATATGGTGAGGGAAAATATCGTGAAATTCCCTGAACATTTCCTTATCTGCTTCAAGGGCCAGGGCTAGATGTTTCTGAGCCTTGTCCATGCCTGAGCTGTGGAGGTAACAGGAAGCAAGGAGGTAATTGAGACCAGGAACATCCCCGATTATTTTATAGGCCTTTTCAAGATACGGCAGGGCTTTTAAAATAAAGCCGTCGTAAAGGATGATCCTCCCGATATCAGTCCAGACTTCATTGTAATATACATCAATCTTCAAAGCCTCCCTGAAGCACCGCAGGGCTGCCTTTTTCTCCTCCTTGGCATAATGGGCTTTGCCAAGCATGTACCAAATTTCGGGATTCTCATCGTCGAGCCTGACTGCCTTTCTCAGGAAAATCATGCTCTCTTCAGGATTTCCTGTTTCGAGGGCAATTATGCCAAGCCCGAACCATGGATCAGCAAAATCAGGAGCCAGTTCGATAGCTTCATGGTAATATTTCCTTGCAACGTCAAAATCCCCGGTCTTTTCATAGCATTCAGCGAGATAAGTCAGCGTTTCAAAGCTTTCAGGCTCATTTTCAAGATACTCAAGATAAACCGGGATTGCTTCAGCATATCTGTCAAGATTGCAGAGGATATTCCCTTTGTTGAAAATGGCAAATGTATTCTGTGAATTTATTGCAAGGGCAAAATCATAGGCTTCAAGTGCCTTTTCAAACTCCTCAAGCTTATTATATATGATACCCAGATTATACCATGCGCTGTCGGAAAAAGGTTCGTTATCGAGGTATTTAAGATAAAAGCTGACCGCACTTTCTAAATCCCCCGTTTTATCATATGCGTAAGCCAGATCATAGATATGAGCATAAAACTCAGGCTCAAGTTCTATAAGGCGCTTCATGTAGGGGATCATATACTCATAATAGTTCAGGTTTTGAAGAACTGATGTTATTGAAAAAAGGATGTTCCCGGGGTCATCCGAATCGAGGGTCAGGGCATAGTCGAACATCTTTTTCGCTCCCTGTATATCACCCATAATACCCATGGCTGTACCTTTCGCCACATATATTTCATGATTTCCGGGCTCTATGCTTTCAAGCTTCTTGAGGATTTTAAGGGCATCAACCGCTCTGCCCCTGTCAAGAAGGACCCTCGCTTTCCTGAGCTGGATAGAAACTGAATTCGGGTGCTGCTCTGATGCAAGTATGGCGGCTTCAAATGCCTTTATTGAATTGTTGCTCTCGATATAATAATCAATTATGTTCTCAAATTCAATCACATCAAAGAAATAATTCTCATTATTCTTTTTCATGCGCTCAAATTTCTGAACCGAATCCTTCAGCTCATCCTCGTATGAATAATTAGCCTTATCTTCTTCCATCCCCTGAAAAATAGTGACTACAAAATTAACAACATTTTCAACATTGTATTTTTTGCAATTCCAATATTATCAACATTTTAACATTTTTTTAAACATCTGAATCACAAGATAATATGTTTTCATATAAAATATTTTTAATTTTTTTCCTAAATTCGACGCAACCAAAGCCGCCACTTTTTCATCTATGGCATAGAAATAAAACTTAAAACCTCATACACCTGATTTACCCTAGAATTAACCTAAATTCTACCTTCGAAGAACCGGGCATAAACCCGGTTTTTCATTTAGTTTGGCGGATTGCAGTTATAATTTACGGATAATGAGATCATTTAGACAATAAAAACACTTTCCTATGACAAAAATGAAAAGAAACCTGAAATACATGCTTAAATCAGTTTTACTTGTGCTGATCGTGACTGGTTCAGTGTCGTGTACAAAAGGCAATAATCCGATAGTATTTGAAAATGGCATATTTCCTGACACTGTTGTCGCACTTTCAGGAATTAACTCGGAATTTGATGACTATAATGTCGACCTGAACACATTAAGCAATCTTGTTCCTGTTGTTTTCTCGAGTAACAGGAACAGTTCAGGAGGGCAATTTGATCTTGTCCAGGCTGGCCTTGCATATAGTTTCAATAGGACCACAGGGGAATTCATACTGCAGTTTGAGATGACTGATGATCCTTTTCTGTTGCAACTGCTGACAAAAACAAATACCACAGGCAACGATTTCGGGCCTTACCGCCTGTACAGCTCTGTCGACGGTTATGAATATATGATAGTCTCTTCTGTAAATGATCAGGGGAACCTTGATTTCAGATTTACAAAGAACCTTCCATATTTCGGATCATCAATTCCGGAGGTCACGGGCCCGTTCCCGGCAACCAGGCTGAATTCGCCTTCCGATGATGCCTATTTCTGCTTTAACACCAGCCAGGATACAGCATATTATTGCTCTGACTCCGATGGTGATTTTGACATCTGCATGACTAAAAAAGAACCTTCTGTTTCTGTCGACCAATGGCTAAAATCAGAATACGAATCACCATTATTAGTCGATGTAATCAACAGTGAGAATAACGACAAATGTCCTTACGTCTACAAAAAGTACATGGTATTTGCTTCCGATCGTCCCGGAGGTTTCGGAGGATATGACCTTTATTATTCAATATTCAGGAACGGACGCTGGGGAGCGCCTGTAAACATGGGCCCTTATATAAATTCAGCTTCTGATGAATACAGACCGGTGCTTACAGGTGATGAGAATTTTACGAATATGTACATGGTGTTTTCGTCGAACCGGCCGGGTGGAAAGGGAGGATTTGACCTTTATTTTGCCGGAATAAATATGAATTAAGAACAGCACCGGCAAGGCGCAACTTTTTTAACCATCAGCGCTTCTTCACGGCCATCAGAGTATTCCTGAGGAGGGCGACCCGGGTCATGGGACCGACACCTCCCGGAACAGGAGTTATATAAGAGCATCGGAGGGCCACATTGTCAAAATCGACATCTCCGACGAGCCTCCAGCCCGATCTGGTATCCGGAGCAGGTACCCTGGTGGTGCCGACATCAATAACAACGGCACCCTCTTTTATCATGTCTGCCGTCACAAACCGCGGCGACCCCGTTGCGGCTACAACAATGTCAGCCCTCATAACATGGTCCCTTATGTCTTTTGTCAGGCTGTGGACAACCGTTACAGTTGCATCCATCCCCTTCAGCGAAAGCAGGATGCTTAACGGCCTGCCAACGATGTTGCTGCGGCCTATAATAACACATTCGCGTCCCGATGTTTCTATATTATATCTTTTAAGAAGCTCGACTATTCCATAAGGGGACGCAGGCAGATAGCTTTCGATACCAGTCACCATTCTTCCAATGTTCACCGGATGAAATCCGTCTGCATCTTTTTCAGGATCAATGGCTTCGATTATCCTGGTCGTGCTAATATGCCGGGGCAGCGGCAGTTGAACGATAAAGCCGTCAACATCACGGTCTTCATTGAGCATTCTTATTTTGTCAAGAAGTTCAGCTTCCCCTGTCTCAGCTTTCATTTTGATGAGTGTCGACTTAAATCCGACCTCGGTGCAATCCTTAACCTTGTTGTTGACATAGGTTTCGCTCGAGCCGTTGTCTCCGACGAGTATTGCAGCCAGATGCGGTATCTTGAGCCCCTTTGCAGCTCGTTCCCTGACCTCACCGGCGATTTCCTCTTTAATAAGAGAAGCTGTTCTTTTTCCGTCAACAAGAGTATACATTTCAATTATCTTCTATGACCCATCATGCGGGCAGCATTTCTATTCTTTGTCATCATTTTCATCATCCTTCTTGTCTCATCGAACTGCTTGAGAAGTTTGTTCACCTCCTGGACCGATGTACCGCTTCCCAGGGCGATTCTCTTGCGCCGGCTTCCGTTAAGTACCACAGGGTTAGACCGCTCCTCGGGTGTCATGCTTCTTATTATTGCCTCAATGCTTTTAAAGGCATTATCATCGATATCAAGGTCTTTTACAGCTTTGCCGACTCCGGGTATCATTGCCATCAGATCTTTAACGTTACCCATCTTCTTGATCTGCTGTATCTGGGCGATAAAATCGTTGAAATCGAACTGGTCTTTCGCGATCTTTTTCTGAAGTTTTCTTGCTTCCTCGGCATCAAATTGCTCCTGGGCTTTTTCAACAAGTGATACAATGTCGCCCATTCCGAGTATCCTGTCGGCCATACGTGCGGGATAGAAGATATCCATTGCATCCATTTTCTCTCCGGAGCTGACGAATTTAATCGGTTTGTTAACTACCGATTTTATTGATAAAGCAGCACCGCCTCTAGTATCGCCATCGAGTTTTGTAAGTACGACACCGTTAAAATCGAGTCTGTCGTTGAACTCTTTTGCAGTGTTTACAGCATCCTGACCGGTCATTGAGTCAACAACAAAAAGGATCTCGTGAGGGTTCACTGCTTCCTTTATTGCAGCGATTTCATTCATCATTTCCTCATCCACTGCGAGACGGCCCGCTGTATCTATGATTACCACATCATGACTCTTGAGCTTTGCCTCCCTGATCGAGTTTTTCACGATCTGAACAGGATTCCTGTTTCCGTCCTCCGTGTAAACCGGAACCTCAATCTGGGAGCCTATCACTTTCAGCTGTTCGATAGCAGCCGGACGGTAAATATCTCCTGCAACAAGCATGGGATTCTTACCCCTTTTGCTTTTTACCCATTTTGCCAGTTTTCCGCTGAAGGTTGTTTTTCCTGAGCCCTGCAGCCCGGCGATAAGGATTACCGAAGGATTTACCTTTATATTAATATCCGATTTATCCCCGCCCATAAGGCTCACAAGCTCGTCGTGGACGATCTTGATCATCATCTGTGAAGGATTCACAGACTTAAGCACTTCCTGTCCAAGGGCCTTGCTCTTTACGGTGTCTGTAAACTGTTTAGCTATCTTAAAGTTGACGTCGGCATCGAGAAGAGCCCTCCTCACCTCTTTAAGGGTTTCAGCAATATTTATTTCCGAAATTCTCCCCTGTCCCTTTAATATTTTGAACGATTTTTCGAGCCTGTCGCTTAAATTCTCAAACATATGTGATTCTTAAATTTTTAAACTACATTCTTTCCGGCATTTCAATTCCAAGCAGCCACATCCCGGAGCTCAGAACCACGCTCGTTATTCTTGAAAGGAACAATCTGAAATTACGAAGTGACATATCTTCTTCTCCAAGAATGGAAAAATCGTGGTAAAACTGATTATATTCCTTTGCAAGTTCGTAACAGTAATTTGCAATCAATGAAGGGCTGTAAGCTGCTCCGGCTTCCGAAACAACATCGGAGTATTTCCTCAGCATCTTTATTAGTGCGATTTCCTTGGAGCCCGGATTTGCCTTCATGATCATACCGCTATCGGGAAATATTCCCATCTGTTCAGCTTTACGGAAAACTGATTTAATCCTGGCATATGTATACTGAATGAATGGCCCTGTATTGCCATTGAAATCAATGGATTCAGAAGGATTGAAGGTCATATTCCTGTGAGGATCCACTTTAAGAATGAAATACTTCAGGGCACCAAGTCCAATCTTCCTGAATATTTCTTCCTTTTCTTCCCCGGTGAAATCGCTGAGCTTGCCGAGCTCCTGTGAGACGCTTCTGGCAGTTTCTTTCATCTCCTTTATAAGATCATCAGCATCCACAACGGTACCTTCGCGCGATTTCATTCTTCCTTCCGGAAGTTCAACCATTCCGTATGAAAAATGAATCAGTCCGTCGGCCCATTTATAGCCCATCTTTTTCATAAGAGCCCTGAGCACCTGAAAATGATAGTTCTGTTCATTTCCCACAACATAAAGGGTCTTGTCGAAATGATAGTCATTATGCCGGGTAACGGCGGTGCCAAGGTCCTGAGTCATATAAACAGCAGTGCCATCGGAACGGAGAAGCAACTTATGATCGAGGCCCTGTGAAGTAAGGTCGATCCATATTGAATTGTCATTATGCTTATACAGTATATTGTCTCTTAAGCCTTTAAGCACTATTTCCCTGCCTGTAATATATGTATCGGATTCATAATATATCTTGTCAAAATCGACCCCGAGCATCCTGTAAGTTTCGTCAAATCCGGCATAAACCCACGAGTTCATCTTTTTCCAGAGATCAATGACATCCGGATCGCCGTTTTCCCACTTAATGAGCATTTCCCTTGCCTCGAGCATAAGCGGGGCTGAATTACGCGCTTCAGCTTCACCAAAGCCTTTGGCGACAAGCTCTTCAATCTGGGCTTTATATTCCTGTTCGAACTTCACATAGTATTTTCCGACAAGATGGTCGCCTTTCATTCCTGTGGATTCAGGAGTTTCTCCATTTCCGTACTTCTGCCATGCAAGCATTGATTTGCATATGTGAATGCCCCTGTCGTTGACGATATTTGTTTTTATGACCTTGTGTCCGCATGCAGAGAGTATCCTGTAAAGTGAGAAGCCCAGGAGGTTATTCCTTATGTGGCCAAGATGAAGAGGTTTATTGGTATTCGGAGAGGAGTATTCAACAAGGATAACCTCAGGGTTCTGGACTTTGCAGTTTGCAAGAGGATCCCTGCCGGACGCCATCCCTGCAAAATATTCAATCCACCATTTGTCAGAGATCTCGAGGTTCAGGAAACCTTTTATTACGTTAAAGCCGCTGACAGACGGGAATGATGTAAGAAGATAAGTGCCAATGCTCTCTCCTGTCTTTTCAGGCGTATTTTTTGAATACCTGAGAAGTGGGAATACGACAAGGGTGAAATCGCCCCTGAACTCTTTCCTTGTTTCCTGAAGCTGGATCAGGTCGTCAGGCACTTCGCAATTATAAATAACCCTGATGGCTTCCTTTATCTTATCCTTTAAAATAATCTCCATTTATTTGTTAAAATTCTGCCTGCAAATATACTATTTAAATGATATTGGCGTATAAAACAACAGCAGTGTAAGCATCATTGTGAACTTTATTGTGTCGGTCATTTATTTTTATGCTAATAAACATTTTTATTTGACTACTGACCAATTCTTTTTGATGAAAAGTATTATTTCAAATAAAAAGAAGTTATACTTTTGATTATGTTGTTTTAACAAATGAGGTATAAAAACTGAGCCTGTTATGAAGGAGCTGAAAAATATGTTTCTTGAACAAACAGATAAGACACCGCTTGTGGATTTAAATTTTATGAGCGGTGAGCTTATTATTTCCGGAAGATCCATCCCGATAAATGCTCCAAGGATTTTTGAACCCATACTTGAATGGATCAACGAATATACCAGGAATCCGCGACAAACGACAAACCTAAGGCTCAACCTCGAGTATTTCAATACGGCTTCATCAATCTGGCTCGCCAAAATTGTGAAGGCTCTTGCAGGCATAAACAAACCCGACAGCATACTTATTCTTCATATTTATTTCCCGATTGAGGATTTCGATGACATTGACGATATCAAGGATGATCTAAGCCCCGTCATCGATGTGATTAGCAGTGCAACCGTGAGTGTCGGACTAAAGATTTACGGCACCGACGAGACAGGAAAAATTCTGAAGGAATCCATGATCTTCATTTAAATATACCTCTTCAATATTACCTTTCCATATAATTTTTTATTGATTTTTTGACCTAATTTTATTACGGTAATTTAATTGCATTACACCATGCGTAAAGTATGCCTTGTTTTGCTTTCAATTTTTATCGTTATGGAGACATTTTCCCAATCCAGATCGACTGACAGGATGCCGGTTGCTGCCGGACGTTTTTATCCTGCAGACAAAGAAACACTTACAAAGGACATTTCGGTCCTTTTTGAAAAATGTGTCAAAACACCGGTAAGCACTGAGGTAAGAGCAATAATAAGCCCTCATGCCGGATATATTTTTTCAGGAAAAGTTGCGGCCTCGTCATTTTCCGTGATCGACAGGAACGCGAAGTACAAAAATGTCTTTATCATCGGATCGAGCCATGTAATGGCTTTTGAAGGCGCCTCAGTATACAATATTGGTGATTTCGTCACCCCTCTCGGCAAGCTTACAGTCAACAAGGAAATAGCCAACAGGCTGAAAGAAGAAAAGCTTTTCAGCTTCCCTGTAAATGCTCATCTGCAGGAGCACAGCCTGGAGGTTCAGATGCCCCTGATACAGTATTACTTCAGGGACACACCATTGATCGTTCCAATAATTCTCGGAACGAACAACACCAAAAATATCCAGAAAATCGCTGAAATACTTCGACCATGGTTCATCTCAGAAAATCTTTTTGTAATAAGCAGCGATTTCTCCCATTACCCTTCATACACTACTGCTAATCAGGTTGACAGGGCCACTGCTGATGCGATTGTCGAAGGCGATCCTGCAAAGTTCCTGTCAACCCTTGAAAAGAATTCCCATATAAAGGATCCCGGACTGGCCACAAGCATGTGTGGATGGACTTCAGGTCTGCTGCTTCTGTACCTTGCCCAGGGCAATGCTGATCTCGAATTCAGAAAAATAGACTACTGTAATTCAGGCGATTCAAGGTATGGAACAAAAGATGAAGTTGTTGGTTACAATGCCATTGCCCTGGTCAGGAGAAACAGGGCCGACAATGATAAGGGAAGCATTACCGGAGAGATAAAATTCACTGAAAAGGAAAAGAACCAGCTTATCGCACTGGCACGTGATAACATCAGGTCTTTTCTTTACGACAGGAAAAAGATAGTGGTTGACGAGAAATCGCTTCCTGAAGTGTTCAAAAAGAACCTTGGGGCTTTTGTCACTCTAAAAATCAATGGCAACCTGAGGGGATGCATCGGAAGGTTCATGTCATCCGAGCCGCTTTATCAGGTAGTTCTCGAATCGTCGAAATCCTCGGCATTTGAAGATCCCAGGTTTATGCCTCTGACTAAGGAGGAGTATCAGAAAACAGAGGTCGAAATTACCGTTCTCGGCCCGTTAAAGAAAATTAGCAGCATAGATGAAATTATTCTGGGCAGGCATGGAATTTACATAAAGAAAGATTTCAGATCCGGAACAATGCTCCCTCAGGTTGCAACTGAAAATCACTGGACAGTTGAGGAATTCCTTGGGTACACTTCGCGCGACAAGGCAGGTATTGGCTGGGACGGATGGAAAAATGCCGAGATATACATTTACGAAGGAATTGTGCTTGAGGAATCCAAAAGATAACCATGTATCATGCGGCAGGAACAGGATTGACAATCATAATCCTATACACTCTCAGCTACTTTTTATACAGGAACGGGTTTTACACCCTTCATTGCCACAGAAAGTTCTGGAATATCCTTCTTGCTGTCACATTTTTATTTACAGCTTTGGCAGGATTTCTGCTTGCCCTGCAGATTACTTATAAATGGAATGTTCCGGCAGCCAGGGCCATCCTTAAATGGCATGTTGAGATCGGTATTGTTCTGGCGTTAACAGGGCTCCTTCATCTTATCTGGCATTTTTCATATTTCACCGGGATATTTAAGAAGTTGCCACCAATGGATGTTAAGCCTCCGGTCAAAGCCGGCCCGGGAAAAACTGAAATATCAATAAATCTTTTTGTTACAGGTCTTATCAGTTCCTCAGTGCAGCTTCTTCTTCTAAAGGAAATCATGAACATTGCAGGGGGGTATGAACTTGTATCAGGAACATTCCTTTGTTCCTGGCTTTTGGGTTCTGCTGCCGGTTCATCTCTTGCCCGGACCGCGCCGCCAATGGATTTGAAAAAGATAAATCTCTGGTTCTCATCAGGGCCCCTGATTTCTCTGTTCCTGATGCTTTTACTGTCGAGGCTGTTCCTTAAATCCGGAGAAACACCATCATTTCTTGCCGGAGCTGTTTTTACATTCATTGTTCTCCTCCCCTTTTGCCTGATTTCAGGTTTTGCATTCATCAAACTTGTTGCAGCCGCCCAGGAATCAGGCAGCCAGCCGGGAAAATCTTTTTCAGCCGAGACCACAGGAGGTATGGCTGCGGGCATACTTATCTCGGTCCTCAGCAGCGGCCTTCTTAACACTTACCAGAGTCTTTTACTGATAATAGTGCTTGGTTTTGCCTACACGATGCTCACCTACTTTCTGACCGGTTACCGTAACAAATTTATTTTCAAGGTAATTACATTGTTGATGATCCTGCCTGTTTTTATCTTTTCTCCCGACATTCTTTTCAGACAGGTACTGCTGGGGGGAATAACTGTTACAGAGTCGACTGACACACCTTATGGTAACATCACCAGGGGCATTTACAATGATGAAACGAGCATATACTACGATCAGAGGCTGCTTTCATTCAGCAGTGATGTTATTGAAAGCGAGGAAGACATACATTATGCCATGCTTCAGGCCGATAATCCGGAAACTGTGCTGCTGATTTCGGGATGCATTCCTTCACGGCTGAATGAGATAAAGAAATACAAAGTCACTAAAACCATATGTGTTGAAAGGGATCCTGCACTGGCAAAGATGTCGGAACCTGGGGACTCCGGATCAGGAGCAGTTTACATAGAAAATGCCGATGCCATAACATATTTAAGGAAAACGAATGAAAAGTTTGATGTGGTTCTTCTTTTGCTTCCACCTCCTTCTTCGTTGTCGCTTAACCGTTATTATACGAAGGAATTTTTTGCAATGGCAAAGGGAAGAATGGACAAGGACGGCATTTTTTCGTGCTCCCCCGGCATAAATCCCGATTATTTCAACAAAGAGGCCGTCAGCCTGTATTCTTCAGTATATAAAAGCCTGAAATCAGTATTCAGGAACGTCGTGCCGATAGCAGGCAATCTGATTTATTTTATTGCTTCAGATAAGGAGCTCACGGCCTCTGTGTGCCGCCTTGCCGAAGAAAGAAACATCGAAAACGCCTATGTGGGTCCCGATTATCTTTCCGATGACCTTATTGAACAAAAGACAGGAGAAATAATTTCAGTCATTGATAATTCGGTACCAGCCAATACCTACGACAGGCCTATTGCGTGCTTCTATTACCAGAGCTTCAATCTGAGCAAGAATTACGGTTCGAAGCTGCCTTCGGTCATTATCCTTCTGCTTGTCTTCGCATTGTCTCTCATGAGCCTGAAGGGCTCCAACGGAATAATGTATTTCAGCGCTTTAGCCCTGGCGGGTTATGAAATCACACTCCTACTTGTCCTTCAGCTTGCCATTGGGAACATGTACCAGATCACCGGAATTATACTTGCGGGCCTGATGGCAGGGCTGGCAGCAGGTTCGGGCATAGATATCCGATTTTTCAGGAACAAAGGAACAGGATTTAAAGCTATGGTGCTTATATCGCTGTATATAATTGCAGGGCTGACGGTAAAGGAAACAATAGGGTCAGGCAATCATACCATTTCGGCCTTCCTGATAGTAATGGCCGGATTCTTTCCCGCATTGGTCACGGGCAGCATATTCAGGGGACTAACATCAGGTCGGCCCGCTTCAATGCACGTTTCGGGTGTGTACAGTGCTGATCTTTCAGGATCGGCCATCGGGTTTCTTGTTTTTTCAGGGCTGGCGATACCGCTCGCGGGGATTGGAATATCGCTTATGATTCTGCCTGTTCTGGCCGGTACAGGTTTTCTTCTCCTGTTAATAAGGAAATAGTAAGGCTTTTTGTATTTTTGAGTAACCTCAGATCAGAAATGGAAAGCTTTAAAAAAGAAATGACCAAGAGGGAGTTTATTAAGAGATGTGCCGCCTTTTCGGCCGGTACAATTGTTATTCCCAAGACCCTGTATGGAATCGAAGAACTTGCTGAAGAGCAGGCTTCAGGGATGAAGGAAGCCATGTTCCAGGAGGAGACGGCAAGAGGCATTATGTGCAGGATTTGCCCGAACGAATGCGTGTTAAAGGAAGGTGAACTGAGCAAATGCAACAACAGGAAGGTGATCAGGTCGAAACTGTATACCATTGCTTATGGCAACCCCTGCTCAGTTAATGTTGATCCAATCGAAAAAAAGCCCCTTTATCATTTTTTGCCCGGATCGAGGGCATATTCAATTGCCACTGCCGGATGCAACCTCGCGTGTCTTAACTGTCAGAACTGGACAATTTCGCAGACCAGTCCTGATAAAACAAGAAACTATAGCCTCCCGCCCGGGAAAGTGGTTTCGGAAGCCGAAGCAAAGAATTGCAAATCAATAGCATACACATATTCAGAACCGGTTACGTTTTATGAATATGCCTACGATACCGCAGTGCTGGCAAAAAAAGCGGGAATAAAGAATGTCTTCAAATCAAACGGGTATATTTACCCCGAGCCGTTAAAAAGGCTTTGCACCGTAATTGATGCCGCCAACATTGACCTTAAAGCCTTTAACGAAGGAACGTATCTGAAGCTTTCAGGGGGTAAATTCCAACCTGTCCTTGACGCACTGAAAATCTATCTCGACTCAGGAGTCTGGCTTGAGATTACAAACCTTGTGGTCCCGACCTGGACTGACAAATCGGATGAGATATATAAAATGTGTAAATGGCTGAGCGAAAACGGATTTAAAAATGTGCCTGTTCATTTCAGCAGGTTTTACCCTACGTATAAGCTCGAACAACTCCCCCCCACCCCTGTAGATATTCTTAATAAGGCCGCCCAGATTGCATCATCCGAAGGATTGAACTATGTTTATACCGGAAATGTCCCCGGCCGTGAGATATCTGATACGAAATGTCCCGTGTGCAAAACAGTTCTGATTGTGCGTCAGGGATTCAGGGTGGCTGAAAACAGGCTGAATGACGGCCGGTGCCCAAAATGCGGCAGATCAACAGATGGTGTTTGGAGTTAAGAAATGCATATGATTTAATCCGGAATATTTTACTGATCATGAACAATTCAGAAGCAAGGGAACGCATTGAAAAGCTGCGCAAGGAAATAGAATATCACAATCAGAGATATTATGTTTTAAATCAACCTGTGATATCAGATTTTGAATATGATCTCCTGATAAATGAACTTGCCGCCCTTGAAGGAAAGTATCCTGAATTTGCATCTGAAAGTTCACCGACACGTCATGTGGGAAGTGATTTAACGAGAGAATTCCGCCAGTACGAGCACAAATATCCGATGCTCTCACTCGGGAACACTTATAATTTTGAAGAGCTTGATGATTTTGACCAGAGAACCCGCAAGTTAATAGGCGGACCGGTAGAATACGTATGTGAACTCAAATTTGACGGTGCATCAATAAGCATCACATATAACAAAGGGATAATAACAAGGGCTCTGACCAGAGGCGACGGCACCAGGGGTGATGACGTCATCGACAATGTAATGACGATAAAAAACATTCCGGTCAATGTAAGCAATCTTTCGGTTCCGGATGAATTTATAATGAGGGGCGAGATACTCATGCCCAGGGATGTCTTTAAAAGCCTGAATAAGCAGAGGCAAAAGGAAGGCCTCAATCTGTTTGCCAACCCGCGTAATGCAGCATCCGGTACTTTAAAGACACTTGATCGTGCGGTGGTAGAATCGCGGAAACTTGTTTGTATGTTCTATTTCCTTCTGGGAGAGGAGCTTCCACATAATACACATTATGGGAATCTTATGAAGGCTGCAGAATGGGGATTCACTGTAGCCGACAGCATAAGGGTATGTAAAAATATTGAAGAAGTAAAGGAATACATTGATTCCTGGGAGCACAAAAGGGATTCTCTTCCTTATGATACTGACGGAGTAGTTATCAAGGTAAACTCGATATCTCAGCAGCAGGAGCTTGGTTTTACCGCCAAATCGCCCCGCTGGGCCATAGCATATAAATATAAAGCAGAACAGGCCCTTACAAGGCTGAATTCGGTATCGTTTCAGGTTGGCCGTACCGGCACTGTTACGCCTGTTGCAAACCTGGAACCTGTATTTCTTGCAGGGACAACAGTAAAAAGGGCCTCACTTCACAATGCCGATCAAATCTTTCTCCTTGACCTTCATCTTCATGACATGGTATATGTTGAAAAGGGCGGTGAGATAATCCCGAAAATAGTCGGGGTTGACCTGTCATCAAGGGAAGAAAAAAGCGAAGCAGTAAGATTTATTGAATCCTGTCCTGAATGTGGTACACAGCTTGTAAGAAATGAGGGTGAGGCCAGTCATTTCTGCCCGAACTATCTGCATTGTCCGCCCCAGATAAAAGGAAGGATAGAACATTTTATTGGCAGGAAGGCTATGAATATCGAAGGACTGGGTGAAGAGACAATCGACCTTCTGTTCAGCAGGGGACTCATCAGGAATATAGCCGACCTTTACGACCTGAATGCTGAACAGCTTGTGCCGCTTGAGCGCATGGGCGAGAAATCGGCCGGAAATATTATCAGGAGCATCAGGGATTCTGTAAATGTACCATATCACAGGGTTTTGTTTGCCCTGGGGATAAGACATGTGGGTGAGACTGTTGCAAAAACACTGGCTTCCCGTTTTCGTTCAATTGATGATCTCATGTCTTCGAAAGAGGAAGATCTCACAATGGTCAGAGAGATAGGTCCGAAAATAGCTGCAAGCATAGTAAATTACTTCAGCGACGATGAGAACATTGACATAATCCGACGTTTGCGGGAAGCAGGCATAAGACTCGCAGGGGAGGCCGGAAAGGATAGAACCGCCGGGAACAGCCTTGAAGGCAAAACAATAGTCATCTCGGGTGTATTCAGCCGGCACTCAAGAGATGAATACAAAGAGATAATCGAAAGCAACGGAGGAAAGAACTCCTCATCAATATCCGGAAACACATCCTTCATCCTTGCAGGTGAAAATATGGGTCCGTCAAAAAGAGAAAAAGCTGCAGAACTGGGAATACCACTGCTGAGTGAGGAAGAATTTCTTAAAATTATCGGTGAAGATTAGTTGTTATTTTATATTGTTTTTGTAAAAAACTGTTAGGTTTGCACCATGGAATTATTCAGGAATCTGAGGATCAGGGCCGGAAGGTCAATGCTTAACGGCAGGCTGTCGAAGATTGTGCACAAACCGCATTATACCGGTTTTTACAATATCAGGACAATTGGTATTGTATGGGATGCATCAAAGCCGGAAGATTTCAATGCACTCGCCAGGTTCTCCCAGAAAATGACTGAACTTGGCAAGCAGGTCAGGATTTTTGGTTATTATCCGGGGAAATCACTGCCTGATCAGTTCATTGCAAACAGGATAATAACCTGCCTTAAGAGAAAAGAGGTTGATTTTTTCTATCGTCCGGCCACTCCCGAAGCCAACTCCTTTATCAAGGAAAAACTTGATGTGCTTATAGATATCAACTTCAGCAAACAGTTTACGCTTGAATATATCACGGTTTTATCACAGGCATCTCTGAAGGTGGGGCTTGCAGGAGCTGACCCCGTATCCGCTCCCTTCGACCTGATGATTTCATTCAGAAATCCCCCTGGCGTTGAAAAATATCTTGAGCAGGTTCTTTATTACCTTGAAATGATTAACTCGGAAACAATAAAAAAAGCAGTATAAATTTAAATGATGAAGAAGTTCAAAGGGTCAGGCGTAGCCATTGTGACCCCTTTCAAAAGTGATTCAAGCATTGATTTTTCGGCACTTGGCCGTGTTGTTGAATATATTGTTCAGGGTGGCGTTAACTATATTGTTGTACTGGGAACAACAGGTGAATCGGCTACCCTTACAAAAGATGAAAAAAAGGCTGTTATCTCTTATGTGATAGAAGCTGTAAGCGGAAGGATTCCGATTGTTGCCGGGATAGGCGGTAACAATACCCAGGAAGTAATAAATACGATTCGTCACATCGATTTTACAGGCATCGACGGAATATTATCCGTGGCACCATATTACAACAAACCGACCCAGAGAGGACTTATACAACATTTCAAATCGATTGCAGCCTGTTGCCCGGTACCGGTTATCATGTACAACATACCCGGCAGAACAGGATGTAATATGACTGCAGACACCTGTCTGGAACTGGCAAAAGAATGCGAGAATATTGTCGGTGTTAAGGAGGCTTCAGGAGACCTCAGCCAGATAATGAAGATCATAAAGGGAAAACCCGAAAATTTCAACGTCATTTCAGGGGATGATATGCTTACATTGCCTGTTATTGCCGCAGGAGGCGCCGGTGTTATTTCTGTCCTCGCAAATGCTTTTCCTGCTGCGACTTCAGAGCTTGTAAACAATGCACTTAAAAGCAATATTAAGGCAGCAAGGGAGATCCAGTTTAAATATCTTGAAATAATTGAATTGCTTTTCACTGAAGGCAATCCTGCCGGTGTCAAGGCGATGCTTGCCATACTCAACAAATGCCAGAATATACTTAGGCTTCCGCTTGTTCCTGTGAGCAGGTCGACGCTTACAAGGATTCAGAAAGCAGTCGAGGAGGTCATGAAAGGCTGATGCTCATGCACCTGCTCCGGCGCCTGCTCCGGGCTGGCTCATTCCATGGCAATTCTTATATTTTTTCCCGCTTCCGCAGGGGCATGGATCATTTCGCCCTACTTTCTTCTCGACTCTTACAGGTTCTGCCTTCTGATTCTTTTCGGATCCACCACCTCCGCCTCCTGTTGAGCTGTACTGAGAAAAATCGCTCTTTGAGGTGCGGTATCTGCTCATATCCACGTGTCTTCTTCTCTGGGCTTCCTTTACCTGATCGGGATCCTGTGTGGGGATATGTCCTTTCATAAGGGTGCTTACAACATCCTTGTTAACTTTTGTGATCATCGACTTAAAGAGCTCAAAAGACTCGAACTTGTATACAAGCAACGGATCCTTCTGCTCATATGTAGCATTCTGCACCGATTGCTTAAGTTCGTCCATTTCTCTAAGATGCTCTTTCCATGCTTCATCAATTGTGGCAAGAACCACAGTCTTCTCATACGATTTTGCTAGTTCCCTGCCTTCCGATTCAGCGGTAGCCTTAAGATTTGTTATCACCTGGAATACCTTTACACCATCGGATATGGGAACGACTACATTCTCATAAACGTGCGACATCCTTTCATACACATCCTTCAGTACAGGATAAGCCTGAGCTGAAATGGCCTCTACCTTTCTTTTATAGGTGTCGAGTACCCTGTCATAAACAGCATCGATTACCTCCTGTGAGCCCTGTTTAAGGAAGTCCTGCTGAGATACAGGCGAATCCATCGAGAAAGAACGTATAAGATCAAAATCGAAATTCTCGAAATCACCGTCCTTATGGTAAGTATTTACAAGAGTTTCTGTAACATCGTACATCATATTTGCCACATCGACCGACAGACGTTCGCCGAGAAGGGCGTGCCTTCTCTTCTTATAAATGACCTCTCGTTGTGAATTCATGACGTCATCATATTCGAGAAGCCTTTTGCGGATACCGAAGTTATTCTCCTCCACTTTTTTCTGAGCGCGTTCAATTGACTTTGTGATCATCGGATGCTGGATCATCTCACCATCCTTAAGGCCAAGCTTATCCATTATACCTGCAATCCTTTCCGATCCGAAAAGTCTCATCAGCTCATCTTCGAGTGAAACGAAGAACTGGGAAGATCCCGGATCGCCCTGGCGGCCGGAACGACCTCTTAGCTGACGGTCGACACGTCGTGATTCATGCCTTTCAGTCCCTATAATGGCAAGACCTCCGGCCTCGCGAACCTCTGGAGTAAGCTTTATATCGGTTCCCCTACCGGCCATGTTTGTGGCGATGGTAATTGTTCCGGTTTTTCCTGCCTCGGCCACTATCTCAGCCTCACGCTGGTGAAGTTTTGCGTTCAGCACGTTATGCTTTAGTCCTTTCATCTTGAGCATCCTGCTGAGAAGTTCGGAGATTTCAACTGATGTTGTTCCTACAAGGACCGGACGGCCTTTCCTGTTCAGTTGAACGATCTCATCAATCACCGCATTGTATTTTTCCCGCTTTGTTTTGTAGACAATGTCCTCGCGATCAGTTCTGATAACCGGACGGTTTGTCGGGATGACCACAACATCCAGCTTGTATATGTTCCAGAACTCACCGGCTTCAGTTTCGGCTGTACCCGTCATGCCGGCCAGTTTATGGTACATCCTGAAATAGTTCTGAAGGGTTATTGTAGCATAAGTCTGAGTAGCCTCTTCCACCTTAACATTTTCCTTTGCTTCTATTGCCTGGTGAAGTCCGTCGGAGTAACGTCTGCCCTCAAGTATACGTCCCGTCTGTTCGTCGACGATCTTGACCTTGTTGTCAATAACGACATATTCCACATCCCTCTCGAAGAGCGTCCATGCTTTAAGGAGCTGGGTCATAGTATGAACACGTTCCGATTTTACAGCATAATCCTGAAGCAGTTCATCTTTCTTTTTCAGTTTTTCTCTTTCGCTAAGTCCTGCCCTTTCAAGATCTGCAATCTTGGATCCGACGTCGGGAAGAACAAAGAAACTTGCGTCTTCCACTGAAGTGGAGATAAGGTCGAGTCCTTTTTCAGTAAGCTCAATAGTGTTTGCCTTTTCGTCAATTATGAAATAGAGTTCATCGGTAACCTTGGGCATCTCCTTGCTGTTGTTCTGCATGTAGAAGTTTTCGGTCTTCTGAAGAAGTGTCTTGTTACCTTCTTCGCTAAGGAATTTAATAAGAGCGCTGTTTTTTGGCAGGCCCTTGAATGCCCTTAACAGGAGTTTGCCTCCCTCCTCGTTCTTTCCCTCTGCTATTAACCGTTTTGCATCGGCAAGGATCTGTGTGACAAGCTTTTTCTGAGCATTAACGAGCTTATCAACCTTGGGCTTAAGCTCATCGAACTGCTGTGTGTCGCTTTTCGCGGTAGGGCCTGAAATAATAAGAGGCGTCCGGGCATCATCAATAAGTACAGAGTCGACCTCGTCGACGATGGCATAATGGTGTTTTCGCTGGACAAGGTCCTCAGGATTGATGGCCATGTTATCTCTCAGGTAATCAAAACCGAATTCATTGTTTGTACCGAAGGTAATGTCGGCATTATATGCCTTGCGCCTGTCGGCTGAATTGGGCTGGTGTTTATCTATGCAGTCGACAGTTAGTCCGTGGAACTCATAAATGGGCCCCATCCATTCCGAGTCACGTTTTGAAAGGTAGTCGTTAACAGTGACAATATGGACGCCTTTGCCAGCCAGTGCGTTGAGAAAAACGGGAAGTGTTGCCACGACTGTCTTGCCTTCACCTGTAGCCATTTCCGCGATCTTCCCTTTATGAAGTGCCACACCGCCTATAAGCTGCACATCATAATGTATCATATCCCACAGAATCTCGTTTCCGCCTGCGATCCACCTGTTTTTCCATACAGCTTTGTCGCCCTTAATAATAACACTTTCACGTGTTGCCGCAAGATCCCTGTCATACTGGCGGGCTGTCACTTCAAGCTCCTCATTCTCCTTAAAACGCCTGGCTGTTTCCTTGACTATGGCAAAAGCACGCGGCAGAAGCCTGTCAAGGACCTTCTCCAGTTTATCGTCGATCAGTTTTTCTTCTTTGTCGATCTGGTTATAATAATCTTCCTTTTTATTGACATCCTCTTCGGTCTCTGCCTTTTCCTTTAGCTGTTTTATTGCATTTTCATCAGGCTCAATTTCATCATGAATCTCCTTTTTGAGCTGCAGAGTCAGATCCCTTAATTCATCATTTGAAATATCCTTCAACTTTTCATATTCCCTGATTGTTGCCTGGACATAGGGAGTGATCTCCTTAATGTCGCGTTCATACTTATTTCCAAGGAACAGTCCAAGTACTTTATTTACAATATCCATTTAATGCTGTTTTACAGTTTTAAAATTCTCTGCAAAATTAGTGTTTTTTCAGATTGAGTATTCAGGAAACCCTGTTTAGGTTTTTATTTCACAAGATTATACTTAAGAACGTCGACTTTCCCTTTGTGATAAACGAGGATCAGGTAAATGCCTGAGGGTTTACCTGAAAGATCGATCGTTGCCTGATCGCCTGAAGAAACAATTTCGTCGATGATACCGGAACCATGGAGGTTAATCACTCTTATTCTCACGGGCTCCCCGTTATAGGCACTGCCAAATAAAATTTTTGGTCGTCCTTCTCCGGGATTTGGAAATAGCTTAATCCCGTCAAGTGCAGGTTCCTCAATTTCATCGACCAGGGGAGTAATCCTCAGATCTTCTATAGCCCATCCCCATCCGTTGGCGTATGGATCCGAGAAAAGCCTGAATCGTATCAGAATAGAGTCCCCCGCACTTATTTTATCTGATATCCTCGGGTAGAAGGCATGTTCAACCATCATCGATTCAGTGCCCTGGTAAGTAGAGTTCTGGCCGTCCGTAATGCTGTTATATGCAGTTTCCCACGAGGGAACAAATCTGCTGTCGTAGCCGTCGGCAAGGCTGAACCATGTTTTGCCGTAATCCTTTGATGCTTCAATGATAACATAATCGTAAAAATCAGAAAACCCAAAAACCGATCCCTCTGCTCCGGGCTCAACAAGGACAACTTCCCTGAAGGCAATTATCATCCCTGACTGATCAAATATGACAGGATGCCGAAGTACCGAACTGAATTCAAGGCTTTTGTAGTCTTCATCAGGACTTTTATAAGGATGTTCGGAATGAAGTCCGTAATTTGCAAATCCGGCGGGTCGTGAAATTTCGAATCCTGAATTGAGGAACTCTGGTCCGGCTCCGGAAAAATCAGTTGAATAGCCCCTAACTACAGGCAGAAGAGTTTCGATATTGATCTTATTATATCCTGATGACGGATAAAGCCCCGTGTTGGCTGCCGATGCCCTGTCGACGGCAACAATCCTGTAATTAAATATGTCTCCGCCAGACAGATGTTCGTTTTCAAGTGCGATACCGGCCGTATATTCATCGTTGATTCCGGCAGTCATCCCGATGAACCTAGATGTGCCGGAATTTATCATGTATTCCACATATACTGTATCAATCCCAACATTGTCGGTCACATTTGCCTTTAAATGAATTGTATCAGTTTTTTCGAAGAAGTATTCCGCAGGTGTATGCTTTATAACAGGTTTTACAGTATCGATTCCGATATAAAATGTGTAAGGAGCTTTTTCGGCCCTCGACGGGGATCTGAAGATTCTTGAAAAGCCGTCGATGACTGAAAAATAGTAATCCATCTTTGTGTTGTACGAAGGAACCTGAATAAGCCCGACATATGTATCGGGATCAGTTTCGGGCGACATGTCTATATAACCGGATGTCGCAAAACCGTTGAACGAATAATACATTCTTACACTGTTTCTGTTGTAAGAAGAGTCGGATAATATTTTCGTCCGTATAGTAACCTGGTCGAGATGATCTTCGGTATCCTTCAATTCCGCATGAATTATCCTGGTATTAATCCAGCCCACATCACCCAAAATTGAAACAGTGAGCTTCCCGGGATCATGAATAGCTTCACCAAAATCGATATATGGAGTCATAAGTCCGTCGGCGGCAAGAGTCCTGAGTTCGTCAAGATGAGAGACACTGGATCCGGCATCCCAGGTTGAAGGGGCGTAAAGGCGGGCCCTTCCTCCATTCAGGTAGTTACGGGTAAGAGGACCATCAAAATACAGCTGGCCGCCCGTAAGGGCATCATACAGCTTTTTTGATCCCCGGGGATACACAGTTGTATCGGTAAGCTTATTCCCTGAAAGATCAGAAACAAAAGTATCGTAAATAACAGGCATTGAGCCGAGCCCGTAGGATCCTTCCGGGTTTTCGGCGTTCATGCTGTCAAAAAAGCCTAAGCCGTGACACAATTCGTGAATGACAACCGTGACAAGATCGTATTTGGTAACGGGCGTATTTCCGTCAGTTCCAAAATACCATTTAGCAGTGCTGTTAAGGACGAGTTCAACGTCGGCCTCCCAGTCCTCATTAAGGTCTTTACCCGCAATTTTCTCGGCTACGGTAACCGGGTAGAATGCCATGGGTTGAATTGCATCTATTCCCCATCCTGCAGCAAAGCCTGTTATCGAAGAATTACCAAGTACTCCCGATGCGGATATTCTTGTCCATGATGCCTTTATATTTATTTTCACATCCTCAGGCAAAACGGATTCCATGATATTCACAGCATATTCAACCGCGGTTCTGGCTTCTGATGAGAATCCGGTATAAGAAACATTTATAGTTCCTCCTCCTTTTGAACCAGCTCTTTGACTGGCTTCCTTTGGAGGAGGAATGAATATTTTATTCACTCTGGTCCCGGCATAACAGACCCCTGTAACTGACCTGTTGGGAATCAGCTCCTGGGCAATAAGTGCAGTGCGGGAAGCTGCAAAAAACAAAGACAGAACCAGTAAGATAGCCTTGGTCATACTGCTGCCTGTGTACCGGCCGAAGGTGTTCTGAGACTCATTATATCCCTGTCGAACTGATACATATTATTATTACCAACAAGTTTCACCTTGTCGAGGATTGTCCTGACCGAAGCTTCTTCCTCGACCTGTTCGCTGACGAACCACTGAAGAAAGTTGTATGTATTGAAATCCTTATCTTCAAGAGTAAGGGCGACAATCTCATTGATGCTTGCAGTTATAAATTCCTCGTGTTTCAGTACTTCCCTGAACAGTTCTTCCACTCCCTTGAATTCTGACGCAGGCTTTTTCAAGGCGGGAACGACGGCCGCTCCTCCCCTTTCATTAACATACTTGATGAATTTCAACATATGCATTCTTTCTTCATCAGCCTGGGCATAAAGCCATGAGGCAACGCCGGCAAAACCGTTCGTTTCGGCCCATGAAGCCATTGAAAGGTACAGATTTGATGAGTAACCTTCTCGTTCTATCTGCCTGTTGCAGATATCTTCAATTTTTTTTGTAAGCATAATTATCAGTTTTTGATTATTCAGTTCTAAAACAGTTTCAATATTCTATTGTTCAACTTTAAGCAGGTCATCAATTTTCGCCAGCAGTTCGTTTACCGGGAAAGGTTTTGAATACACAGCATCTGCCCCGAGAGCCCTTGCAAGGTCGAGGTAACTTCCGGGGCCACCGCTTCCGCCGCCTGAAATTGCAATTAACTTAATGTCATGCCTTATCTCGCGCATCTTCATAATGACTTTCAGCCCGTCTTCCTCGGGCATAAGAAGGTCTGTTATTATAAGATCGGTCACACCGGGCTTGAAATGAATAAGAGCCTCCTTGCCGTTTTCAGCTTCCAGAACAACATGATCCTTTCTCCGAAGCGCTGTTTTAAGCATGTCACGCAGATCCTTATCATCCTCGATTATCAGTATTACAGACATCTTAAGAACTTTTAGCAGGCTAATTTAGTAAATCTTCAGTCATTGTATGGCTTTTGTTGTTAAGAAGCCCCTGTTTTTTTTAACAAGGCATTCAGACAACAAATGTCAGAAATGGGAAGACAGGGAGGGCACCTAGCCGACCAGAGGAAGGAGTATCTCAAAACTGGTTCCCTCACCGGGTCGGCTTTCAACAATGATATCGCCATTCAGTTCAGTTACAATGTTTCGTACAACTGACAATCCAAGACCTGTCCCTCCCTGTTTATTGCGCCTTGTAAAATACGGGTCATAGATCCTGTCAATAACAGATTTGTCAATTCCCTGACCCGTATCCCTGAAATAAATCACTGCATACCTTCTGTTTCCCGATATGTTATAAAACATATTTTCACGGAGGCCTTTTCCGTTTTTTATATTATACAGCATATTGTCAAGCTGTTCATGAGAAGGAAGATACAGCCCGGCAGACAGTTTTCCGCCACTTATTTCCATGGCCTGAATAGCATTCCTGATAATATTAAGAAAGATCCTGAACAGTTTTACAGGCTCACACCTTACAATTACACGGATACCTGGAATTTCTTTTTCGACAATGATATTGTCAGGAAGGACCGAAGTCAGAAAATCGATGGTCTCCGTCAGGATTGACCCAACATCATTTTCCCTGACTCCATTATCTGAATATTTTCCGAGTGTCAGTAATTCTTCGGTAAGAAGCCTTGCCCTGAAGATCCCTGAAATGATCTTATTTGTGTCATCTTTCAGCGGCGAACCGGCTGGAAGGCCCTCCCTTATCAGCTCGGCGTATCCTGAAATCGTCGCGAGGACATTGTTCAGGTCATGTGCCAGTCCTGCAGCCTGCAAGGCGATATCAGCCGGCCTGTCAGAATTTTCCGGATTTTCATTTGATTTATTGAGGCGGCCTTTTTTACTCAACGACGAATACCTGCTCACTTTGGAATATGTTTACTGGATATCAAGGTTAAAGGACTTTTTAAATTCTTTAAGATCAGGATATTTATTCACCAGGTAATTATATTTCTGTTCATCTGAATACAATATCTCATTATTATCCGAAAGGTCCACAGTCGTCTCAATATCAACATTCTGCTGTTTAAATCTAGAATTCAGGAATGATATCAGCCTTTGTTTGTAATTCAGGACAAAAATATCTTTCTGAGCTGCATTGCTCAGGTGAAGCGTGATCCGGTCATTCTCGACCTCGGTAGTTACTGACTTGAACATGCTGAGGATACGTGGTCCATCACCTTTCAGCTGATCTGTGAATTCATTCCATGCAAGGCTAAAAGTCTGACCGTTAAGATCCTCCAGGGGTCTTTCAAGATCCTTCTCCTCTGGTTTTGTTTCCGCCGGATTTTCGGCCACAGTGTTTTTCTTTTCCCCGGAGATCAGATCCTTGATCGAGAACGACTTCGGATGTTTTTCAACAACGGGAGCATGTTTCCGTGGCGGCTCTTCCACATTTGGCCGCTGTACAACATGCGTTTCAGTGTTTTCCCGGATAATTCCCGATTTTGATGGAAGCGGAAGGTCGATCGGATTATTATCCTCTACTGAAGGCTTTTTTTTTTCGTTGTCACGGAGAGCAGCCTCATTTAACCGGCAGAGGCGGATCAGGAAGAGCTCAACATGGAGTCTCTGGTTCTTGCTTGTCTTATAATTTACATCGCAATTATTGCCATGTTCCAGTGCCTTAAAGATGAATTCTTCAGTGCATGCCCTGGTCTGCTGGAGATATCTTTGCTTTACAGACGGAGTTGCCTCAAGAAGTTTAAGTGTGATCTCATCCTTTGCCACAAGCAAATCACGAAGATGGCTGCAAAGCCCTGAGACAAAGTTGTGGCCGTCGAATCCTTTTTCGAGTATCTCATTGAAAGTAAGCAATACCGATGAGACGTCGCCTCGCATAGCCCCGTCAATGGTACGGAAATAGTATTCAAAATCGAGAACGTTGAGGTTTTCGATCACATCCTTGTATGTAATCATTTTGCCGCTGAGGCTGACAATCTGGTCGAATATCGACAACGCGTCCCTCATGGCCCCGTCGGCTTTCTGGGCAATAATATGAAGGGCCTCTTCCTCTGCAGTAACATTTTCTTTGCCGGCCACATACAATAACCTGCGAACAATATCCTCGATCCTTATCCTGTTGAAATCGAATATCTGGCATCTCGACAGGATAGTCGGGATTATCTTATGTTTTTCAGTGGTAGCAAGAATGAATATTGCATGGGCCGGAGGCTCTTCAAGTGTTTTAAGAAAGGCATTGAAGGCAGATGAAGTAAGCATATGGACCTCATCGATTATATATATGCTGTATTTTCCAACCTGGGGAGGTATCCTTACCTGGTCGGTCAGGTTCCTGATGTCGTCAACCTTGTTGTTTGAGGCAGCATCAAGTTCATGGATATTGAATGATCTGAGGGTATTGAATGAAAGGCATGATTCACATTCATTGCATGCCTCACCATTATCACTGATATTGCTGCAGTTTATTGTCTTTGCAAAGATCCTGGCACATGTGGTTTTGCCTACGCCGCGGGGTCCGCAGAACAGATATGCCTGTGTCAGGTGCCTGCTTTTTATGGCAGCTTTAAGAGTATTTGTTATTGAGTCCTGTCCGACAACCATGTCGAATGTTGCCGGGCGGTATTTTCGTGCCGATACGATGAAGTTCTCCATAAATTTTCCGACTTTTCTCCGGCCATAAATGCCGGAGTACAAATATAGTTAAAAACCATTGGTAACAAAAGTCCTGTTCTTATCGGAGGAATATTGCTGAAGTTCAACATGGTCCGACTTCACCGCGAATGGTTTTAATTTTTACAGATTTGTTTTTCTTTAATAAAAATTATTGTACTTTTGCGAGCCGAAATCATTTAATTTTATTAACAGGTAATTATTATGTTAAACCACTACGAAACCGTTTTCATTGCAACTCCCGTTTTGTCTGAGAACCAGATGAAGGAAGCGGTACAGAAGTTCAAGAAGGTCATCACCGAGAATGAAGGTGAGATCGTTCATGAAGAGAACTGGGGCCTGAAAAAGCTGGCCTATCCTATTCAGAAGAAGTCGACAGGCTTCTATTATCTCATTGAATTCAAAGGTGCAGGTGATCTCATCGAAAAGCTGGAAGTACAGTACAGAAGGGATGAAAGGATCATCAGGTTCCTGACATTCAGGATGGAAAAGCATGCCATCGAATATGCGGAGAAAAAGAGAAAACAAAAAGAATCAGGTAAATTGAAGGAGGAATAAGATATGGCACAGAATGAATCAGAAATCAGATACTTGACTCCGCCGACCGTTGAGGTCAAGAAAAAGAAATACTGCAGGTTCAAGAAAAACAGGATCAAATATATCGATTACAAGGATCCTGAATTCCTTAAGAAATTCCTGAATGATCAGGGAAAGATTCTTCCCCGCAGGCTTACCGGAACATCGCTGAAATATCAGAGGAAGGTGGCAAAAGCAGTTAAAAGAGCCCGCCATATAGCTCTTCTTCCTTATGTTACTGACTTATTAAAATAAGGAGGATATACTATGGAAATCATATTATTACAGGACGTTAACAAGCTGGGACAGAAAGACGACATTGTTCATGTCAAGAACGGGTACGGAACCAATTATCTTATTCCCAAGGGATATGCAATAGCAGCATCTGAGTCGGCAAAGAAGATGCATGCAGAGAATCTGAAGCAGAGGGCTCACAAAGAAGAAAAGATCAGGATCGATGCACAGGAAATAGCATCTAAACTTGAAGGTGTATCCCTGGTGGTAGGAGCAAAAACAAGTTCCTCAGGAAAGATTTTCGGTTCTGTCAACACTATCCAGATTGCCGAAGCTCTCAAGGAAAAAGGATTTGATATCGACCGCAAGAGCATCACGCTTCCGGAAGACCAGATCAAGGAAGTGGGAAAATACAAAGCTGTTATTAAACTGCACAGAGAGGTTAAGGTTGAGGTTGAATTTGAAATTGTTGCAGAATAATTTAACTGTGTTGCTTTAAAAAGTGTCCTGAACAAGGGCACTTTTTTTTATCAGTACTGGTCGTGGAAGTCCTTTCTGCGCTCATACTTCAGGTCGGAAAGTACAGCTGCTTTTACACGTATAGTGAAGTTCCACATTTTCATCGAGCCGTTAGGTACCCAGTTTACACTCATATCCCAGCAATGGAGATCGCGGGATATTCCTATCTGAGTCATTGTAATTTCATTTTTTGTAAAATCGTAGCCGCTTGTATAGGTTATCCCCATTTTCTTTGTAAGTGTAACGTTGCCGGTAACTGAAAGTGACTGTGTCAGAGTTGAATTCAAGCCGGGCTTTGAATAGTGGAATACATAGCTTACCCTCATTGTCCATGGCACATCGAACCTGTAGTATCCGTATTCATCGAACAACGAATTGGCAGGATTCTGTTCAGTGTTTGCATTAAATCCGGCAGGCTGATTCTGAAATGGTGCCATGGAACCGCCGGGCTGAGAGACTGATCCGGTCTCGGTTTTGCCCTTATTGCCCCTCAGAAGCTGGCCAAGATCGAAATCGAGGCTGACCGAAAAGTTTGTCAGTCGCATGAGCTTATGGTCCTGCTTAAATGCAAACGTATTGATCTCCCTGCCGTTTTTATCAACGCCGTACAGGGAAAAGTTGCTTCCGGCCGAAATGCCAACATTATTGAACAATGTTGTACGCAAGCCCATTGTTACTGGAGCCCACTTGAGAGAGTCCTTGAAAATGTTGTAGGATGTTGATATACCAAGGTTATCAATGATCTTTACCTTTTTCGGTTTGGAGGCCGTATCGTTTTTTGCAAAGACCTTTGCCTCGAGGATGTTCGTAATGTTGAATGAAACGATTCCGCTCCGTTTGCCAAGGCTGGGAGTACCATAGATACTTCCTTCGAAGATTGAATATTCCCTGGTGTTTCCCAGAGTGTCCCGCTGAACAGTCCTGTAGAAGTTGGTGTTCAGCCCCGGGAGTGAAGGTATATAGCTGAAGCTTACCGATGGTTTTATAACATGTCTTATGGCCTGTACCCTTGAATCGGGTTTGAAATTAAAGATCCCGTAAATCTGCGGGTTGAAACCGGCGTTAATGGAAGGATTGAAGGCATGGCCATAGAATGTACCTCTGATGGTGTCGGTAACTTCTTTCTGCACTGTCTGATTTTTTTCAGGATCAAAAAATGCAGGATCCCATCTTTTTTGATATTTCTCTGTATAAAGTACTCCGTTATATGTCAGCTGTGGGGAGATGGAAAAATTCCTGAAAGGTCTGAACTGGATGCTTACGGGTATTTCGTGCTTGAACCCGTTACGCATGTTTTTCCATATCTCCCTTGTAAACAGAAGGCTGTCGTAGGTGTTTATCTGGTTATCGAGCGAGGCCGAGTACTGGAACTGAAGCTCCTGATACCATTTAGCCTTGCCGGTGCTGTTCCTGCTTTTGAAAGGATAGATTCTGCTTATATTGAAATTAACCTTCGGAAGGTTGAGGGCCACTGTTTTGTTCTTGACATTCTGGCTGTGGTTCATGCTTGCCGACAGGTTAAAGGGAGTACCTTCCCAGGTCTTTGAATAGCTTACACTCGACTGCCGTTGTGTTGTAACATGCTCAGCCACATTGTAGCTGTTGGTCTTGTCATAACCGCTGGAACTCATGTTCACGTTGGCTGAAAACCTTGAACCGGGAGCTGCCTTCGGGTTCTGGCTGAATGTCCAGCCTATTTTGTAGTTAGTGGTTTTGCTGTAATCCTGCAGTCCCTTGTGTCCGGAAATATTGTTTGCATAGCTGAACAGGAACTGCCCGTCATATTTATATCTTTTTGAATAGTTCGACTGCACTGTCAGCATCCATGTCCCGTTAGTGTACAGGTTACCCTTAACTGCAAGGTCAAGATAATCGCTTATAGCGAAATAATAGCCGCCTTCGGTGAGGCTGTATCCCCTTTGCTGCTCCTGTCCGATACGCGGGATGATAATTCCTGATGCGGCCCTCTTTGTCTGGATGGGGAAAAATCCGAAAGGAAGTGCTACGGGAAGCGGGATTCCTTCAAGGACAAGGTTACCGGGACCTGAAATGATCTTTTTGCCCGGATATATTTTTGCTTTGGGAAGGTTTATATAGAAATGAGGGTGCTCGGCATCGCAGGTGGAATAGGTGCTTCGCGAAATATTTGATGTCCCGTCCTCAAGGAGTTTTGTCAGGTTGCTCCGCAGTAAACCGTCTTCCTGCCTGGTCACTATCTTATAAGCAATAGCCTTTCGCGTGAAAAAATTGTAAAAAAGCGAATCCGCCTCTATCTCCTGTGAACCCTGTTTAAAAACCGGTGTTCCTTTTGTTTTACCTGTGGAATCAGGTCGTCCTGCAGCGAAGACGGTGTTTGCCATCATGTCGAACACTATCGAATCGGCCTTTATCTGCATGTCGCCGTAAGTGACCTCGGCTTCATCGACCAGAATTGATTTCTTATTCACCAGATCATTAATCTTTTTACCCTTCGACCTGTATGTCACCTGTTTGTCGATTGCATCCGGTGATATCTTTCTTAAAGTTGTTGAAAGAGTGTCGATCCGCAGTGTATCCCGTATTATTATATTAGTATCGGAAACCTGTTTGTTTTCCTGTGACAACAGTGAAAGATACTGGGCCATCACAAGGAACATTACGAGTAACCGCTTATAATTAAAAAAATACAACTTAAATACTATTTTTGTACAGTTTTTATGTGACGTCCGGTTTGTCTGGCGCAAAACTAATTAAAAAAGGTGAACTGAAACATGGGTTCAGATATTAAAAACGGCAAAGAACATACCATTAATATATATCTAAGGAAATCGCTTGTTGCTCTTTTACTGGTTTCAGTATGCAGCGGAATTGCCGCAGCTGAAGTTCAGGAAAAAACATGGGTGGTGGTCATTGATGCCGGTCATGGAGGAAAGGATCCTGGTGCCATTGGCTCGTCAAGCAGGGAAAAGAACATCAATCTGGCCATTGCATTAAAAACCGGAGAATACATAAAAAAGAACCTGGGCAACGTAAAAGTGCTTTTCACAAGAGACGATGATGTTTTCATCGGACTTAAGGAAAGGGCTGATTTTGCAAACAGGAACAAGGCCGACCTTTTTATTTCAATACATGCCAACTGGGCAGCCTCCAAGTCGATAAGAGGCACTGAAACATTTATCATGGGTCTTTCAAAGGACGAGCAGAATCTTGAGGTTGCGATGAAAGAGAATGAAGTGATCCAGCTCGAGGATGATTTTTCGACAAGGTATGAGGGATTTGATCCGAAATCTCCTGAGTCGTATATAATGTTCACCCTGATGCAGAATATCTTCAAGGAGCAGAGCACTCAGCTTGCTTCAGGAGTCCAGAATCAGTTCAGGACAAGGGCCGGCAGGATTGACAGGGGAGTCAAGCAGGCCGGACTGCTTGTATTATACATGACCTCAATGCCCAGCATTCTGGTTGAAACAGGTTTTATTACCAATCCCGATGAGGAGAAATACCTTATGTCGAAAGATGGGCAGGAATACATTGCCTCTGCAATCTTCAGGGCTGCCCGTGATTATATAAGTGAAATAGACAAAAAAAGCGTGATACGTTCCTCAGCTGATCCTGTGCAGCAGGTCAGGGAAGATACTGTTATCGAAAGTGATGCTCCTGCGGAGGCTGGTTTGAGATTCATGGTTCAGATAACAACATCAGCATACAGGAAGGAGATCAAAGCAGAGAATTTCAGGGGAATCGCCGATGTAACGGAATTCAGGTCAGATGACAGGTTCAGATATGCTGCCGGAAATTTTATCAGTTATAATGACGCAGTGGAATACCGCAAGCAGATACTTGGATTATACCCCGATGCGTTTATTATTGCTGTGAGGGAGAATAAAATTATCCCGCTTCAGGAAGCCCTGGATTTAACAAAAACCAAATAACAATTTAAAAGATGAAAAAAATCTCGCACGAAGTAAAGATCGGGATCACTGCATTAATTACCATTGTTGTTTTTATATGGCTGTTCAATTTTCTGAGAGGTAAGAATCTGTTCAGCAGTACAGCGAATTACTATGTAATATACGACAAGGTAAGCGGACTTGCCGAATCGAGCCCTGTTGAAGTAAATGGTTACAAAGTGGGTGTGGTTCAGTCGATTAAGTTTCTTGACTCAAAAAGCGGCAGGCTTCTTGTGACACTTAATGTCAGAAAGGATTTCAGCCTGCCCGTTAACACGGTTGCCGAAATAACAACAGCCACTCTAATCGCGGGGATGAAGGTACAGCTTGTGTATGGTAACGGATCCGGTTTTTATTCAAGCGGGGATACCATTCCGGGGAGGCTGGCTGAATCAATAATCACAAGAGTTGAAAATGAACTTTTGCCCCTGAAGGAAAAGATATCGGGCCTTCTGACTTCAATCGACTCTGTTATAGTTTCATTAAATGATGTTATGGATCCTCAGTTCAGGAAGGATCTGAAATCGGGAGTAGCTGACCTCTCCAAAACCGCAAAAGGCATCAGTGAATCAGAACTTAAGGAGACGCTTCTCAATGTAAACAAGTTCACAGGCGCGCTTGCCGAAAATTCAGCTAAAATGACTTCAACTTTCAACAGTCTTGAGAGCATTGCCGATACTCTGGCGGCAGCAGACATTTACAGTTCCATAAACAACCTTAAATCAAGCCTTGAAAAGGCTTCTTCCCTGCTTGATAATATAAATGAAGGGAAGGGAACGGCCGGACAGTTAATGACAAATGATTCGCTTTATCATAATCTGTCAAACAGTCTTGAAAGCCTAAACAAGCTTCTGATCGATTTCAAAGCGAATCCCAAAAGGTATGTACATTTTTCTGTTTTTGGCAGGAAAAACGTCGCGGCACAATAGGTTTCATATAAAAATCAGATTATCTTAATCTTAAAAATGAATTAAAAAACGATGGCAAAATAGTCGTAGTTTTTTCCCATTTTTGTTCAAAAAGTATCAATAATCCGTAATAAATTGCTGCACACAGACAAATCCGGAAAAACATACTTAACTTACTGATATTAAGCTAATTAAATGCACAAAAAATATTTCTTCCTATAAGTAACTGATGGTTAAAACCATATACTATTTTTGAAAAAACCAAGCGAAAAAAATTTTTTTTTTAACCTTTTTTTTTACAAATATTGCTTCATGAATCAGCTTGAAAGATAACCTTAGAACCAATAACAAGAATAATTCATGAACAGATCGCACATTGATGTCTGGAACAGTTGTCTTCAAATTATCAAAGACATTATTCCATCCGTCAGTTTTAAAACTTGGTTTGAACCAATAATACCTCTTAAACTTGAGAATAACGTTCTGACTATTCAGGTTCCGAGTCCGTTTTTCTATGAATACCTGGAAGAGCAGTATATAGATATATTGAGGAAGACCCTGCGCCGCGAGATCGGCACTGATGCAAAGCTTGAATACAATGTGGTGCTTGAAAATGCAAATTATTCTGATGGAAAGCCTTATACGGTAAGATACCCCTCAAGAAACAAGACAGATCTCAACAACAAACCTCTGCAGGTTCCTTTTGATGTTACCCAGCCTTCGATAAAAAATCCGTTTGTGATCCCCGGAATCAAGAAAGTGCATTTTGATCCCAAGCTTAATCCGGATTACAACTTCAATAATTACGTTGAGGGTGAATGCAACAGGCTTGCCAGATCGGCCGGGATTGCCGTAGGCAACAACCCCGGAGGCACGGCATTCAATCCGCTTATGATATATGGCGACTCGGGCCTGGGAAAGACCCACCTTGCCCAGGCTATTGGAATACTTGTCAAGGAAAAGCATCCCGACAAGGTTGTTCTTTATGTAAATGCGAATAAATTCCAGACTCAGTTCGTTGAGTCGGTGCGCAATAACAACAAGAATGACTTTCTGCACTTTTATCAGATGATCGATGTCCTGATACTTGACGATGTTCATGAATTTGCCGGTAAGGAAAAGACACAGGATACTTTTTTCCATATTTTCAACCATATCCATCAGTCAGGCAAGCAATTGATTCTTACCTGCGACAGGCCTCCGGTGGAGCTTCAGGGGATGGAGCAAAGGCTGCTTTCAAGGTTTAAGTGGGGATTGCAGGCTGACCTTCAGAGGCCCGACTATGAGACACGCCTTGCCATTCTTAAGAAGAAAGCCTATAACGACGGTATCGAGCTTGCTGATGAAATATTTGAATATCTGGCTGCCAACATCTCCAACAACATAAGGGAGCTTGAAGCTGTTCTCATATCGCTTTACGCACAGTCGACACTGAACAGAAAAGAGATAACGCTCGATCTTGCACGGCAGATGGTGGAAAAGCTGGTCACAACCACAAGGCGCGAGATCACTATCGAATACATCCAGAAGATCGTTTGCGATTATTACAAGATCCCAATCGAACAGATTCAGGGAAAGACAAGGAAGAGGGAGATCGTTCAGGCACGACAGGTATCTATGTACTTCTCAAAGAACCTTACAAAAGCTTCACTTGCAAGCATTGGTTCGCATATTGGAGGAAAGGATCATGCAACGGTACTTCATGCCTGCAAGACAGTCAACAATCTCATCGATACTGACAAACATTTCAGGAACCAGATAAATGAGATAGAGAAGAAGCTCAAGGTATGATATAAATCTGAGTTCGCTTTCTCACTTTGCCTGTTTCAATTCAGGGTGATACTTTTTACTCTGAGGGATTTATTTTTTACTCCTGAATCCCGAGCTTTCAATATCCCTGACGCATCTGAACCCGACGGTCGCGTTCCGGTCGAATCCGGGAGCAACAAGCAGCATCATCTGTGTCTTGTCGAGAGGCTGAGGGCCACCCTGTATGTACCACCAGCTCGATTCGGGCTTATAGTAGCTTCCGCCCCTTATCAATATGAAATAATTGGATCCGTTGAAGTACAAGTCATTTGTCATTTGCCAGACATTGCCCACCATATCAAGGGCTCCGCAGGGACTTGCTCCCTTTGGGAACGCATCCACCGGAGTTGGCTTGTCGAAGGCATTGTTGCATAGCGTACCATGAAATTCGTTGCCCCACGGCCATTTTCGTTTATCCGTGCCCTGGGCTGCCAGCTGCCATTCGTCGTGTGTGGGAAGGCGTTTGCCGGCCCATTTTGCATAGGCTTTTGCATCTTCATAACTGATATAGACAACCGGATATCGTTCCTGCCCCTGCCTGTAGATGCCCCTTTCCCAATGACGCAGGTATCGTGTCGTATCGGAAGGCATATATCCCGAGCTCTGCAGAAACTCATAATACTGGGCGTTTGTAACAGGATACTTATCGATAAGGAAGCTGTCGACTCTGACAGTGAGGTTACTGATCCCGGGGTATGGGATGAACTCGTCGGAAGCAGATACCTCGTATGAAAACTCTGCACCAGGAACAAGCACCATATCGGGAGCAATTCCTGTTGATCTTACTGTTGTGGCTGTTTTGCTTACGAGCCATGGCAATCCTGCTTTGAATTCAAGTATGTTCTCATCGAGCAGGTGTTTACTGTCGGTCATCTGTATTACAATCTTGCCCTCGTAATAGCCAAAAAGATCCCTAATCCTTACCACAGTATCTTTTACTGAATTAAATTCCTTATATTCTGTCTTATAAGAAGGGTTTCCTTTCCAGATCAGTACATTATTGCAGCCGGGGGATTTTACAAAGAGGCTGTCGCCCCTAATAAAGCTATTGAGCAACACAGGAAGACCAGCAATGCATCCGACTGATCCTTCCCTTCTGGTGCCGTTCCATGATGCCGGCCACCCGGAAGCAGTCACCGGAATAAATTCAGTACCGTTTTCCTTTACAGGACTGACATTTTCGTGGTCCCATAATGACACATAATGGAGACCCGTATCGCTTTCAGCCCTGAAGAGTTTTCCTTCGATACCTTCTGACCTCATATTGAGGACTGTGTATACAACCTTTCTTCCCGCCGACCATCTGTTCACGTAAACCTTATCTTTGGCTGTCTCGAGCAGAGGAGTCCAGTCCTGATCAAGGAATGCATCATTGTTCTGCCGGAGGAGGAAAGTGGTCTTTGCAAGAAAGTCCATGTCGTTCCTGTAGTCATCGTCCCTTCCGCCAGGGCGGAACATGTTCAGCTCCGTCCCGTATCCGTTAAAGAATGAGATGGCAATTTCACGGTGGATAAGATCTTCGCCGACATCACAAACCCTGAAAATTGAGAAGTCGGGTTTAATAAGCTTGTTAAGGTTCAGTTCAGGGCTCAGGAATATGGCATTATGCACTCTTCCTGAGATAATTCCGGGCATGTCTTTCGGAACAGCCATTCCCTCGGAAAACATCACGACTCCTTTTCTGACACTGTCGGCCGCGGCCTGGAGTTCGTAGCTTGAACTCCCCCTGGTATCGAGAACAACTCCGTCAGCTTCAACTTCACTTATAAGCCGCGCCAGACCTTTAAAATGATCCTCCTTCCTGGTGCTGTTATCCCACGGATTATATGCGATGAAGAATCTTGTATTGTTTTGTCGCGACAACCTGCTGAAATTCCGGAGTTGGGCAGTTCCGCCCGGAAGATCCCTGTACATATCCCATTGATTTCGCTGATCGAGGCCAAGACGTGGCCAGGTGGGCCATATCCCATAGACATCAATATAGCCGAACTGAGTGGCACTCCGTTTTAAAAGATCGGGGAAGGTGTATTTGCCCGTTGCCCGGTCAAAAAACTCCCTGTCCCATGCCATCTGAAGAACAATAAGATAGCTTTCCTTTATCCAGGAAAGATCTGCACGGGCATAAAGGGAATTATCAAATTTGTCGAGGTCATAGATGTATTTATCCCTGAACATCAGGCGCAGGCCGTTCTGCCATTCACCCCGGAACACTGATGTATTAACGGAGTAGCTGACTCTGGACTTCGGCGGAAGTATAGTCTGGTATCTCTGCCTTATCCCTCCGTCAATGCTCCTGCGCCGGGCAACAGAACATAACGAATACCGGCCGGCAGTTTCAAAAGAAGCATAGCCCAGCTCCCATGCATTATCCGGAAGAATTACCCTGACCGGGCCATATCCCGGCCGGAAAAGCCAGGCTCTTGCAAGATCAGAAGGTCCCTTCCCGGTGATGCTCACCGTTTCAATATCCTGAACAAATGGGACAACATTGCTTATTGAAACTGTATCAGGGGAAATATTCTCAAATTCGGCTGAATATTCATCCCCGACAGCAAACGGAGTCAGAATCCTCCTGATAACAAGACTTACCTTTTTGTCGAACACCATCCTGCAGGCATCTTCCGTTTTTGTCACCTCCACATCACCTGTTGTCCATAATTTTTCGCCGAGTAAAAAACTTAAAAGCGGTTTTTCACGTTTTAAAAGTATAACTGTATTGTCGGATAAATATACACTGTCGGTTTTAAGTCCATCTGACCCTGACAGATAAATTCCGGCAAGTGACTGGGAATATGAGTTATACGAGAAGGATAATAATACGGTTGGCAGGAATATCCTGAGAGTATTTTTAATATTGAACATTTAACGCCGATAATAAGGAGCTAAAAATACTTGGAATTTAAGACTTAAGAAAAATTCAGAGGACGAATTTTATGCATCGCCAGAAAAAATATGGAATCATGTCTTTCCTGAGAAAATTACCAAGGCTATGTCTTTTGTTTCTGGTGGTTATTGCTTTATCATCTGCATGTTCCGGAACAAGGAAGAATCCCTACTATCAGAAGAGGGTACAGGCGTCAAAGAGCAACACCAGGCAGCTTGGAAGAAACAAGTATTATTTCTCCAGCACCTATCAGAAAAAACTGGCAAAAAGTTACAGACGGAAATAATGCCGGTATGTATCAGTCATCGCAGGTGAATGACAGGCCATCATATGCAAGGGCGACAGGTTGTGGCAGTTCGGCCATTACCTCACTGTGAAGTCCCATCTGGTGACTTATATGAGTGAAGAAAGCCTTTCGCGGTGAAATTTCCCTGACAAGATCAACAGCTTCGCGCAGACAGAAATGTGAGATATGCTTTTCCTTTCTCAAGGCATTTATTACAAAATACTTAACCCCAGCAAGTTTTTCTTTTGTTTCTTCAGGAACATAGTTGGCATCAGTTATATAGGCAAAGTCGCCGATCCTGAATCCGTAGACCGGGAGCCTGTAGTGAAAAACCCTTAAAGGCATGATTGTTAATCCATTAACAGCAAACGGGTAATCGGTGATTGTGTTCAGCCGCATTTTCGGAATACCCGGATACTGATATTCAGCGAAAACATATGAGTATTCCCTTTTTATTGCTTTCTGCACCCTTTCCTCAGCGAATATGTCGATTGCATCCTGGCTTTTATAATTAAAAGCCCTTACATCATCCATCCCTGCGATGTGGTCCTTATGCTCATGTGTGATAAGGATGCCGTCAAGCTTTCTGACGTGTTCCCTGAGCATCTGCTGACGAAAATCGGGCCCTGCATCAATGACAATTACAGTGTCGCCCTTCTCAACAAGAAGAGAGGACCTGAGTCGTTTGTCATGTTCGTCACCTGAGAGGCAGGTTCCACACTCACATGCAATAACAGGAACTCCCTGAGATGTTCCGGTTCCAAGAAAAGTAATCTTCACAAAACATTTATTTTCATGGCAAACCTAATTTAAAATTCGTAAACTGACAATATGGTATTGTCATTTTGAGGCATGTAACAGGGGATTTGTTAAATTTACACCTCTTCAGAAGCTATGAAAAAAGGGAAGATATATCTTGTTCCTGTGACACTCGGAAATGAGGATTACAGTCAGGTGATACCCGGGCCAGTCTTATCGTTAACAAGGTCGTTAAGGGTATTTGCCGTGGAGGACGTGCGGAGTGCCAGAAGATACCTGAGGTTGATCGACAGGAATTTTCCTATCGATGATTCTGTTTTTCTCGAACTCAACGAGCATACTGCAGATGAGGAGATCATACATTATCTCGATCATGCCATCGACGGATCGGATATTGGCATATTGAGTGAAGCCGGTCTGCCCGGGCTTGCAGATCCCGGTGCAAAGCTCGTTGCGGCTGCCCACAGGGAAAGACTGAAGGTGGTTCCTCTTACAGGGCCTTCTTCAATTGTTCTTGCTCTCATCTCCTCCGGGCTGAATGGTCAGAATTTCACTTTCAACGGATATCTTCCCGTCAAGCCAGCCGAAAGGACCGCCAGGCTCCGGGATCTGGAAAGAAAGGCCCGTGAAGGATATGCCCAGATATTCATGGAGACACCCTACCGCAACCAGAAAATGCTTGAATCAATACTTCAGTCGTGCAGCAGCGAAACAAAGCTTTGCATTGCAGCAGACATAACTCTTCCGGGAGAATGCATAAGCACAATGACAATATCGGAATGGAGGAAAAACATTCCATCCATTAACGACCATCTGGTTGTCTTTATCCTTCAGTAGATTATTTTAACGTTGAATACTGGTCGACCTTGATCAGATCGACCTCAAACAGGATCGGTGTAAATCCAGGGATAGTAACTACTCCCTGAAATCCTGTATATTGTGTCCCGGATGAACCAAATGCCAGACCTGACGGGATAAGGAACAACGACTTTCCGCCTTCCTTCATATAAAGGAGTCCTTCATGGAAGCCGGGTACTGAATAGTATTCATTTATTATATATTGCAGGGTGTCGATGCCGACACAGGTATCGAATTTTGCGCCGCTCAGGAATCTGCCTGTATAAACAAGGCTCAGGGTATCATAAAGGTCGACCTGGGCACCGGTTCCGGGCTTTAACTCGGCATAATACAACCCGCTGTTCTTCAGTTGAAAAGCGATTGTATCATGATCAGCGATATAGGCCTGTATCATCTGCCTTTCTTCCTCAGCGTATTCATCAGATTTTGTGGAAAGCCTGCATGAAGACATGAGAACTGCCAGTGCAAGCGCAATAAAAGTGGAAGGATTTTTCACAGATAAGCTTCTATTCATTTCAGTAATTTTTATTCTGATTATTCAGGTTAAAATGGTTCTAATATTCCCACAATAATCATTCCAAATACTTTTATTGAGCAATCCTCACATTATAGACAATTGTCGAACGCGGGGGAATTTTCTTCCCGTCGCCTACCAGTCCGTATGCAAGGAATGGGGGAATTATGAATATTGCCTCAGAGCCGCGTTTAAGAAGCTTTAATCCTTCGTTCATACCGGGTTCAAGCCCGGTTCTTCCTATTATTATGTCTTTCGGGCCCTGCTCGGATGAAGAATAGCAAGGCGTTCCGTCGAGCAGGTAACATTCAAAATTTATAATCACACGGTCATTGTCTTTCAGGTATTCCCCGGTGCCAGGTTTTTGTATCATATACCACAGCCCGGTTGGTGACTCAGTCATTGTCAGCTTTTTGCGTTCTATATAGTTAAGGATAACTTCCCTGTCTTTACGCAGAAGGTATCTGTTAACCTCTTCCATATCCTTCCCCCCGGGTTTTGGAGCCCGTTTAAGGTCATCCCCTCCCCTGTGGCACGAAACGGCCAGAAAAACGACAGAAACCAAAAGCAGAAGATCAGTTTTTTTCATCAGGGAGTTCATCTTTCAGTTGATGTCCGGTCTCTTCCAGCACTTTAATGAAGTACTTTATGGTATTTTCGAGAGTATCATAATACTCGCCTCCTGAAGCGTTCATGTGTCCGCCTCCGGAGAAATACATTGATGCAAACTGATTTACCGCGAAACTGCCTTTTGAACGGAATGACAGCTTCACAAAATTATCTTTTTCAACAAACAGAACTGAAAAATTTATGCCTTTTATTGAAAGCGGCATATTGACAAATCCTTCGGTATCGCCCTTGGCATGGTTGAAATCGGCAAGGTCCTGTTTCGTGAGATAGATATATGCTGTATTGTAATCCCTGAGTACAGTCATCCTCTGGTTCAGAGCCAGTCCAAGCAACCGCATCCTGTCGGCAGAGAAATTATTGTAAACCGCATTCAGGATCCCGGACTTATCTATGCCCGAATCGATAATGTCAGCTATTATCCTCATGGTTCTTCCTGTATATGAGCCATGTTCAAAATTTCCGGTATCAGTAATGATCCCTACGTAAACGGATTCCAGAAAGGATCTGTTCAAGAAAGGTCCGTTCCCGAGGACCGAAATAATTTCATAAACAAGCTCCGCGGTTGAGCACATCGAAGGATCAGAAATGAGCAAATCAGCAAAGTGATGAGGTTCAAGATGATGGTCAATAATGACTTTTGGTGCATGTGAAAAGGTCACTGCTTTCTCAGCCTCCCCAAGCCTGCCTGGCTGATTGAAATCGACCATTATTATGAGCTTTGCCTCTTCAATAAGCTTTATACTTCTTTTCCTGTGACGAATGAAAACGTTTATCTTTTCAGAACCGTCCATCCATTTCAGGAACTCCTGAAGGTTGTTGGGGCACATCATCGAAACAGATTTACCCTTGTATCTCAGGTAATGGTAAAGAGCAAGCTGGGAGCCTATTGCATCGCCGTCGGGGTTGATATGACTGATGAGCAATATATTATCAGATGATTCTAAGAGTTCCGATAATTCTTTTGTATATTTGACAAGATCAAACACTTTTACTACTATTAAATCAAGTGGTTAAAGATAGAAAAAAACCTGTAAAGCAGGATTTTATTGTTTTATATCATAAAAATCAGGTCAGTGATGAAAGGAGACTTCACATTTTCGATAATAAAGCCTAATGCAGTAAGAACAGGGAAAACAGGGCCGATCCTGGCAATGATAAATGAAAGCGGTTTCAGGATCTCAGCATTGAAAATGGTTCAGCTCACCATGCAGCAGGCCGGGTCGTTCTACAGCATTCATAAAGGCAAATCATTTTATGACGATCTTGTTGAATTCATGACTAGCGGGCCCGTTGTCGTAATGATTCTCAGGCATGAGAATGCAGTTGAGGAATACCGCCGCCTTATGGGTTCAACCGATCCTGAAAAGGCTGACCAGGGTACTATCAGGAAGACATTCGGCGTTTCGGTTAAAATGAATGCAGTTCACGGATCCGACAGCGACGAGAATGCAGTCAGAGAAGCTGGTTTCTTTTTCTCTGAAATTGAAAGATCGTGACATTCATACTTCTCTCCCACTGTTGCCCTCACCCGAAAATAAGATAATCCTGCCATCTGGTTCAGGGAACATTAATTTGTTAAATTTGCGGAATTTTAGCAAAGAAAATGGCTCCCGGATTTAATGTTGATTTATCAGATAAGAAAAGCCTTGAGAAGTATTCATCGGCTTTTACCCTTTCCGACATGGAAATTTTTATATTTCCCGAGCTCTTTTATCCCCTCGTGCTTGCCAATATAATGTCGCCAATAATATGGGGCTGGCGGGATGATCCATGGTTTGCCGATATTGAAAAAAAGAGTTTTACCTATAAGGTGAACAGGATAAAACAGTTCATTATCCAGAATTACGTTTTTAATCTCGACCTTGCCACATGGGGGCTGACAACAAAGGGCAGGGAGCTGGACAGGTTCAGGGATTTTTTCGATATTGAACTTCTTAAACAATCCAATGCATTGTTCGGATATGAAGGAGATAAATACTATTTCGATATAGATATAAGGAAGCATTTTGGCCTGGACAAGTATACGACCGATGTGATTCCTTACTGGAAAACCGAGACTGTTGAGGCCATGACTGCTTTCAGGTTCAAGGAGAACTTCTCAACAGGCGCGGGGGAATGTGTCTCATTAAGCGCTCTTTACGCTGCAGCAATGTTCATTGTGGGAAGAATACCACTCGAAAAGATTTTTTTGATTGCCACGCCTCTTCATTCCCAGAATTTCATTATGGAAAAGGAAGGACTTATTACGAACAACAGGCGTATCGTAACCAAGAACATGTGGTTTAACGGGACTTCTCTTTCGGAAAAGGCAAGGCGTGCACTTGAAAATGAACGGGTTACAATCGTTTCGCACATTTCAGGATATATCCACACCCTGTATGAAGATGCAACAATTGACAAAGATGCCTATAATCGCTTCTCAACAAAGCTCAGGGAGTTCCTTACCACCGATCTTACCGATCTGATATTTATTAACTTTCTTCGCTTCAAGTCGAAATACAAGTCACTTTTTCAGTACAGGTGTGAATGTTCAGGGAAACAAAGGTTCATCACCCTCGAGAAGATGTTCGAATACGAACATTCGAGCAAGTACAATGTTTCAATGGAAACAAGAGAACTACTTGTAAATGAAATAGAAGGAGATGAATTCCACCTTAGCCCGCTTCCAGACAAAATACTCTTGAACGACATAGAAAACATTTTTACAGGCCGGAAAGGAAGGAAACTGGAGGAATTCAGGGAGGAATTCACCAGATTATCAGGTGAGGCCGACAGAAACGTGATCGAAGAGATGTTCAAGGATCTTCAGAACTTTATTCATACAGATCCCAGGATCCCTTCCGGTAATAAAAATTATATTCCGAATGTTATTCCGGAAATATCCGTCAGCCAGTCGCGTGAAGAAATCATCGAAACCATCTGTTCGCTTTCTGAAAGGACGGAGACTGCAGACCTTGCCCTGTATATTTACCGGGATATGGAAAGAATAAACTGGATCCCCTTTATTAAAGCAGCCATTGAAAGGAATCCGATTTGTTTTAATGATCTGAACGGTAAATCAGTAAAGGAAGTATACGAACGTATTCTCACCCTGCCTGATGAATCAATTTACGGATCCGGACGGCTTGCACAGCCGGATGAGGTATGGAATTTCCGCAGGGGAGACGGGATAGAAAAGGCTTTTCTCCTGGCGGATGTGATTGTCAGGAAAAATCCTGCTGCTCAAATAAGAATGGAAATTGACAGGGAGATGGTTAAGATGCTATGTGATGGGGACATTTATTACTTTAAATCCTCAAAATCACTCAGGAAAATCATAAGGATCGGTCAGGAAGGATATGAATCTTCCGATCTAGCGTAATACAATTTCTTTTATCACTTCGCGGCCCGCTTTCTCGTTAAGCTTTTCCCTGAGTGCCTCCCTCAGCATTAAAAGCTCATTTCTGGCCACTGACGAACTGAGCTTTACATAAAGTATCTGGTCCTTGATATAAACCTTTGATGTCCTTGACGAAATAGCTTTGCCGACTACTTCCTCCCAGGAATTCAGTATATTGACCTCGAGAAGCTTTCCCTCAAGATTCATCTCTTTTAAATAATCCTTCATCGCCTCGGCAAGCGATATTGTTTTACTTCTTCTCATTTTTTGCGTTGCCGTTATGTACAATCTCTCCGACTCCGGTATCCGTTATTTTGAAAAGTCTGTAGTCGGTGTCGATAGTGTCAAGGATATCCTGTAACCTTTCCTTATGTGTATCAGTAATAAAAATCTGTCCAAACCTGTGGTTTCCGACAAGCCGTATGATCTGGGCCACCCTTTCAGCATCGAATTTGTCGAATATATCATCAAGAAGCAGGATGGGAGAAAAACCTGCTTTCCTTTTTATATAGTCGAATTTAGCAAGTTTAAGGGCAACCAGATATGATTTCTGCTGGCCCTGTGACCCGAGTGATTTTACAGAATGACCGTCCATCTCGAAGAGCAGGTCGTCTTTATGGATACCTACTGTGGTATATTCAAGCGACCTGTCCTTTTCTGTTGAATTCCTTATCTGTTCCTCAAAATTGCCATCATTCAGATGGGACCTGTAATTAAGCCTCACCTTTTCCTTTTGATTTGAGACAAGGGAATAGTATTCCCGGAATACAGGGATAAGTTCATTTATCAGGGTTTGGCGTTCATGGTGAACAATGCTGCCATATCTGACAAGCTGTGCATCCCAAACGGCAAGCATCTCGGGGTCAAATCGTCCTGTCGCCCTGAAATCCCTTAGCAGCCTGTTTCGTTGCTGAAGCGCCCTGTTGTAATTCAGGGCCGCATCAAGATAATTCGCATCGTACTGGCTTATTATCCTGTTCATGAATTTTCGCCGTTCCTCACTGCCTTCGGTTATCATGGCACTGTCGGAAGGTGATATCATCACAACCGGATACTTCCCTACATGTTCCGATAACCTTTCATAGATCTTACCATTTCTTTTAAAAACCTTCTGTTTCTGCCGGTGGAATGAGCAGAAAATGTTGTCTTCCTCATCCCCGTCTGAAAAAAAGCCCTGAATAATGAAGAAATCCTCATCATGTTTTATATTAACACTATCGATGGCATTGAAAAAGCTCTTTGTAAGGGAAAGATAATGAATGGCATCAAGGATATTTGTCTTGCCCACTCCGTTATTCCCCACTATACAGTTTATCCTGGGAGAAAACACCATGTCGGCCTGGCCGTAGTTCTTGAAATTTGTAAGCGATATCTTTTTAAGGTACATCAGTCGGATTAATTTTAAATATAGAGGTCACAACGGTGCTTCACAGTAATAAAGGCAAAATTACAAAAAAGAGACATCGACGGAAACAATAAGTTTATAATATTATGATACAAGTCGTTACAATAAAATATCACAACACCCATTTTTTTATCCAATTGTTTCAAATTTATTTTAAAAGAACTACTTTTGCGGAGTTAATTTTTAAGTGTTTTAACCAGAAACTGTTATGGCAAAAGCTAAGAAAGAAGAAAATCCTCAGGGACTTAAAAATGTCGAAGAAACATTAACAAGGACAGAACAATTACTTGAAGAAAACTATAAACCTTTGCTGATCGGCCTGGCTGTTCTGGTAGTGCTTGTCGGAGCCGTATGGCTTGGAAGAATGTATCTTTCAAAGAAAAATGATGAAGCTCAGTCACAGATGTTTCAGGCACAAAAATACCTTGAAATGGATTCTCTCAATCTTGCTCTCAACGGTGACGGCAACTACCTGGGTTTTGCAGACATTGCCAATGAATACAAATTCACCAAAGCCGGCAATCTTGCAAGATACAGCGCCGGCATCTGCAACCTCCACCTCGGTAATTACAAGGAAGCAATCAAATACCTTGACAAGTATTCAAAAAAGGACAAGGTGATAGGTTCAATCGCGATTGGAGCAACCGGTGATGCCTATGTGGAGCTCGGAGATACCGAAAAGGGCATTGCGAAATATCTTGAAGCTGCCGATTATGCAGACAACCAGTTCAATACTCCGCTGTACCTTATGAAAGCTGCTGAGCTTTACGAGATGTCGGGCAAATATGCAGAAGCTCTTAAGCTTTATCAGAGGATAAAAGACAATTATCCTTCAAGCACCGAAGGTGTCACCATCGACAAGTATATTGCAAGGGCCTTACTTCTTTCGAAATAAATGAGCACCGCCGATCTTTCGGAATATGATCCTTCATCCGTTCCTGATGCAGGGCGGATGAGGTTTGGCATTGTGGTTTCCGACTGGAACAGTCAGGTTACCGGATCACTTCTCAGGGGAGCCGTGAACACCCTGAAGAAGCATGGCGCCACCGACAATAACATAGTGGTGAAACATGTTCCCGGGAGCTTCGAGCTCACTTTGGGTGCACAGTTTCTTGCCGAATACGACGACCTGGATGCAATAATATGCCTGGGCTGTGTAATTCAGGGAGAGACACCTCATTTCACATATATCTGTCAGGGAGTAACATATGGCATTACCCAGCTGAACCTTGAGTATAATATCCCGTTCATTTTCGGAGTTCTTACAACGCTTAACATGGAGCAGGCTCTTGAACGGTCAGGAGGGAAACATGGCAACAAGGGTGATGAGGCTGCAATTACAGCGATAAAGATGGCAGCGCTTCAGCGTGAAATGGAATAATGACCACCTATCTCCGGCATAATCCCCTGTAAGGACAATAATTGCATTTCGACAGGCTTTCTGTCATCCTGAAAGGCTCATCGCGGCTGAAGATTTTCGTTACAGTTACGGCAAGGCCATCAAGAAACTCATTCCTTATCGTCTTATAATCATAAATGACTGATTCATCATTCTTCCCGGCCTTTATTTTAAGCACGTCAGAAAACTTGTCGGCAGATAGTTCTTTAATATTGTACACTGACGGTCTGATGGTTGCAGAGGTGTTCTCAGCCAGTAACGCCTCGCAATAAACAAGTGTCTGGAGCCATCCGTCAGTCTCCTTCTTCCGATCATCCTCAAAAAGTTCACTGACCGAAGCTATCTTTTCTGCAATGCCGCCTGTCTTGTAGTCAACGATCCTCGTCTCACCATTCTTCTTGTCGATCCTGTCAATATTCCCTCCGGTTCTCAGGCTGATTTCACGGCTTCCATCATTGATTGAAAGCATGAAAAGCACAGGTTTTTCAAGTCCTTCAATATTGAACGGGGCCAGGGTGCGGTCGGTCAGCAAAATCTTGATAAGATAGGTCAGAAGAATATCCCTCATTATGATGTCTTTCCCCCTGTGATAACCGGGCGCATCCGGTTCACTGCCACCGTTAAGAAGATTTTCCACCAGATTTTCCAGTCTGTTTTCATCTTTCAATATGGCATCTATATCTCCGGGAGTAACTTCCCTGTTCATGAAGCCGGCATAGACTGACTTCATTACCTTATGCAGGACCTCGCCAAAAACAGCATGATCAATCTCCTCTGTGAGTATCACTGGTTCCTTCAGCCTGTTCACATATCTGTAAAAGAATCTCATCCTGCAGCCAAGCCAGGTATTTATGGCGGTCGGTGAAAGGATGACCCCGTTACCGTTATCAGCATACATTGAGTAAAGCCGTTGAAGATGATGATCATTTTTTTCAAGGAGGTGTGAAATTGATGCTGCCGACCGTATGTCGAAAGAGAGATTCACCAGCTTAGGTTTAAGGCTCTGCTCATATTTCATCTGTATCAGAAACCGGCTCATTTCGCCAGTCCTCAAGCCTGTCGAATCAGAATTATAAACGAAAGTCACATTTTCAGCCCTGTGGAGAAGGCGGTAGAAATGATATGCAAAAATGGATTCCTGGTGGTTAATGGCTGGGAGGCCGAATGCTTCCCTTAAGCTGTAAGGAATGAAAGAAGATCCCATGGCAGCCGACGGAAGAATGCCCTCATTAACCGAAAGCATGATTATATTTCTGAAATCGAGTGACCGCGTCTCTAGAAATCCCATTATCTGGATACCTGATACCGGCTCTCCGGAGAAAGGCACGGAACAGGTTCTTAACACCTTATCGAGGATGCGGACATAAGTCTCGTTGCTGAATCTCACTTCCTGAGACTTCACTATCTTTTCAAGTCTGTTAATGGTCAGCAATACGGTGTAAACAAATTCATTTCTGAGCTTAACCTGCATGTTATCATGGTTCTCCGTCCCATTTCCTGCCGAGACAATCATCATAATCTTTCTCAGGTAATCTGAAAATTCAGCAGGGTTGCCGGGTCTGGCGAACAAAGCAGAAGTTGTATCCGACCTGTTAAGAAATCCGGATGGAACAAGGATCTGTTTTCTTTTCAATATCTCATTCTGCAGATCTTTTTCCTCATCTGTTAATTTATTAACAATAAGCTGATGCCTGAGGATTTCGATCACATAACGGTAATGGTAACTAACCGAACCGTTCTCAGATACAGAACTTCGCTGCAATTCAATAAGATGCTTTATCAGGCTGTAAACACCTGTCATTGCAAGCGGATAACCCATTGTTATGTTAATATCGCCTGTTCCGGCCGGAAGGCTTGTAAGCACAGGCACTATCAGTTTCTCATCAGCGAGTATGACTGCCGTATGATGTGCATCCCCGGGCGACATTTCCTTTAGCCTCCCAATAAGGCATGGTATAAGTTTCACCTGTGAAATGTCGGATGTTGTTTCTATAATATCCCATTTTGTTTCATTTCCGGGGGCAGAGAGATTTGTGTCATAGTTCCAGTCGGCAGGCATATCATTTCCAAAGATTTCGAGGTTCTGTCGAAGGAAATAACCCGCGGAATTCACTTTGCTGTTTTTCACGTATGAATTGTCATAGTCCCAGTAGAACCTTGCGGTTCCCTTACCAGAGAGGTGCCGCATAACAGCAAGCTCACATTTGTTCAGCGCATTGAACCCGACAAAATGAATGTTTTTCCACTTTACGGAAGGCAGGCTTCCTGACATCACAGCCTCAGCAACATCCCGATATAGCATTCCCTCATAGGCAATGCCCGACTTCCGCAGAGCATGCCGGTAATTAGTGTACAAATCTGCCAGGACAGACCAGATTGATTTAAAGCCCTCCTTTTCCTTTGTAAATTTGTCAGGTTCAAAGTTCAGCCAGAACCTCTTTATTATTTCCGCCTGTTCGGGAGTGATATCCTCAAACTGTCGGTCGATATCTCTGAAATCGGTCACATTGCGGAATAAAGCCCGGGCGTTTGCAAGATATTTGTCGACATCATCGAAATCATTTATCAGCATATCTCCCCAGAAATAGAACTCATCAAAGCTTTCAGCTGAAGGGTTAAGCTTCCTGTATACCTTATACAGTTCGAAGAGAAGAATCTCGTTGTCGGCTATGGCAAGGTTTGAAAATGAGGAGAAGAATTCGCCAATAGTCATTATTGATGGGGTCCAGGCAGGCTTATCGAGAAGGGCTGAATAATATTTGAGGAAATAGAGGCCTGCGCGCCGGCTGGGAAAGACAAGGCAGTGATCCCTCAGGTCGCTGCCTGATTGTTCATGAAGAAGCCTGGCTATCCTTTCAAGAAAAAAAATCATATCCTGCTTAAATTTTATATAGCCTGCCCTGCCATGTATCAAGTTCCTCAAGTCGTTTCTCAATGAGGCTGACAATCTGGTCGGTCCTTTTTTTACCCCAGACGGTTCTCTCAAGAAACCGTGGCGGTGCCTCGCCGGTAAACCTCTCTACAACAATAGCCGGGTTAAGTAGTTCAAGAAACCTTATTATGAAATCGAGATATCTGTCCCATGTAAAGCACTCGAAATCTGAAGGATCATTTTTAAATTCATCTTCCATAACAGTTCCCTTTATTATCTGTAGCTGATGGAATTTAACACTGGTAAGCGGAAGACCGGAGATAATCCCGGCTTCGTCCAGCATTTCCTCGACCGACTCGCCCGGAAGTCCGAAGATAAAATGCGCTCCTGTGGCAATTCCCCGCGAAGCAAGTGACCTGACAGCCATGACTGCATCATTGAAGGTGTGTCCCCTGTTAATTCTGGAAAGTGTTTTGTCGTAGCACGATTCTATGCCCAGCTCGACAGTCAGCATACATCTCCCTGAAAAATCCTCGAGAAGATCAAGGATGGCTCCATCGATACAATCGGGCCTCGTTCCGATAACGAGTCCCTTTATTTTGTCGTGGGCAAGTGCTTCATTATAAAGCTCTTCCAGTTTGGCAGGTGAAGCGTACGTATTTGAATAAGCCTGAAAATAAGCAAGATAATATGCGGCCTTCCTGTACCGTTTAAGATGGAATTCAATACCCTCATCTATCTGTTGAGTTACAGATTTTGAGGGGAGGCAATAGGAAGGATTGAATGCCTTGTTGTTGCAGTATGTGCATCCCCCAATTCCTTTGGTACCATCGCGGTTTGGGCAGGTAAAACCTGCATCAACCGACACTTTCTGCATTCGCGTCCCGTATCTCATGCGGAAATAGTCGGGAAATGCATTGAACCGTCTGCCGTGTCCCCAGGGAAAGTTCCTTACTGTTTTATCATTATTCATTCAGACGCTTACTATTATACCGGCATCCACATACCACAGGCAGGCCTTTTCAACTACATAGCCCATGCTTTCGAGTATTGAGGCATACTGCCTTATCTGCCTGGTGTGGCTGTTGTTTTCTTCTCCGAATTTAAAATCAATTATTGTTACTCTTCCATCCTTTAAAATGATCCTGTCAGGTCGTTTCAACTGTGAGTCGGGCATCAGAAAAGAAGTCTCATTATAGACTTCAAGATCCTTTGCGAACCATTTTCCAACCTCGGGATCATTAAGAAGCCTCTCAATTTTCCCAATAAGGAAAGGCGCTTCGGATTCAGGTATCTTGCCTTCAAGCACTCTTTTTCTTACTGATCCGCCGGCATCTTCCGCTGACAGTATCTCTCCGAATATTTCGTGCATTACCTTTCCGTAGTTGATCCGTTCACGCTTTTCCGAAACCGAATTCTCAAAATAGTCTTCCCAGTGAAGTTTAAGTTTCAGTGAGGATGAATTATCACTAACAGCATAATCAACGGCCTTAAGCTCCTCCGAAATGCCTGCTCCGCTTTCCGGTTTGGGAATTGATCCGAATTCAAAAATCCCGTCCTGCCGTTTGAAATTATCGGGAAGGACAGGATCTGAAAGCTTATCCTGACTGCCGGTGAAGGCAAGAGCTTCTTTTAAAATCCCGGCTATCCTGCCTGAAGCTCCCGACTTTGAAGGCGCAAATCCCGTCAGGACATTGACGGCCCTTGTAAAGGCTACATATAAAAGGTTTAAGTTGTCGATATAAGCTGAATATTTTTCCTGGAAATAGCTTTCCGAAAATATTGAATTCTCAAGGTCGCTTTTATATTTCACAGGGACAATTCCCAGAGCATTAAACGGATGAATGTCAGGGTTTAGCCAAAGAATGTTTGAATGAAACGGTTTATGATCGAGGTTCCATGAGATGAAAGGCAGAATTACCGCTTTGAATTCAAGGCCTTTCGATTTGTGTATTGTAAGTACTTTAATGGAATCCTGGTTTTCGGGAAGAAGAATCGACTTTTTTACACCTTCTGTTTCCCACCAGTCAAGGAAAGAAGCGATGCCAGGGTACCCCGACATGCAATGGTTCATCACAAGATCCTGGAAGGCATTCAGATACGGAACGTTGAATGAATGGCTGCCAAGGCCGAAGAAGTTGATTGCATTCTCGGTAATCTCCCACAGGGTACAGTATCTGACCGAATCGATGAAATCCCCGGAGCCTTCCGGGAAAACCAATGAAGAAGCTGTATCAAGGTAAGCCTTGTCAATATCTGCCTGCTCAACACCGGTTTTGCCGGTGGCAAGAAGATAGTTCCTTATCATGGCCGCCCTGCTTATCATATCTTCCCTGTTATCCAGAACCCTCAGGAGTGCAACCAGAAAACCCACAACCGGAGAATTTGAGAGTAACAGCGATTCTCCCGATACTATGTTGTAATTATATTTCGCTTTTTTTTCTGCCGGGCATTCCATACTGTAGGCGATCATTGCCTTTAGCACTGTCGAACCCTCGATGTTATCCCTGACAAGTATTCCTATATCAGATGCCCGGTAGCCATTATCCTGGAACATCTCAACCACAGAAGGCAGACGTTGAAGAACGCTCTCCCTCCAATCCGTTTCATTTTCATTTTCAATGAACTCCAGTTTTACATATCCTCCCGATTTCCTCCCGGGATCTTTCTGGACCGCCTCTCCGTAAAGCTCGCTGAAACTTGTTGCAGGCCTGTGGCCGGCAGTCTCCTGATCAAGCAGGTAAGGGATAACAGAGAAGAGAGCATTGTTGAACCTGATAATATTTGAGCAACTCCTGTAATTGGTATCCAACGGAAGTGAAATGAAACGTTTACCATCCGATGATTGTTTCAGGTTATTCAGTGTCTGCCAGTCGCTGTTGCGCCACCTGTATATCGACTGCTTTATGTCGCCAACAACAAGATTATCGGAACCCTGCGCCATGCTGTTATCGATAAGATGCCTGAAGTTCAGCCACTGTATTACTGATGTATCCTGAAACTCATCGATCATGAAATTGCTGTAGGTGTTTCCCGTTCTCTCATAAATAAATGGCGCCTGGTCCTGCGAAACGATAAGGTAAATGAGTTCGCCGGCATCTGATAACAGAAAAGTGTTTTCGTCCCTCGTGATAAGATGAACATGATAAAGAATGTCAGACAGGATTCCCAGGATGTATATGTTTGAAAGTATATGTTCTGCAGAATTATAAAAGACAACATTGTCATCGTAGAATTTCAGAGCCTCTTTTACAGTCTTTTCAAGCCCGGCTTTCAAAGCCTCGCCCAGAGCTGAATGTTGTGTTCCCGATGACCATCGGGGAGGGTTTTCATTAACCGCCCTCGCATAGCTGTTGGGAGGTTTTGTCATGCCGCCGGCGGCTGACCTTACAAAAGCAGGCACTCCCCTGCCCTTTTGATAAAACATATCATCATTAAGGCTGAACCTGTCGAAATATGCCAGGCATTCCATACCATAATCTTTCATTTTACGGCGGAATTCTGATCTTATTTCCCTGATATCCCTGATATAGGAAACAAGAAATTCCTTGTTGCTGATCTTTTTCTTCTCTTCTTCGGGAAGGAGCCTGAATTTCTCATTGAACAACTCACCCGACAATACTGTGATGCTTTTTTTCAGATCCCAGCTTTTTCCCTCATCAATATTTGTCCTGGCAAACATTGTCAGCCAGTTTCTGACAAGCTGATCGGAGTCAGCCGACTCAATTACATTGCTTATTGCGGATGACAGTATCCTTGCATGGTCTATTTCGATGCTGAATCCTGAATGTAGTCCGATATCACGTGCGAATGCCCGGATGATCTTCTGATAAAAGCTGTCGATGGTACTTACCGAGAATCTTGAATAATCGTGAATTATCGAATAAAGAATGTCGCCGGCTTCGGAGCGGATAATACTCTCGCTTTTGCCTGTTGCCTTTATCAGGTCATCAAGGTATTTCGACCCCTCCCCTCCGGCGAGCCTGTGAAGTTCATCCAGTATGCGGCTTTTCATTTCAGCGGTGGCCTTGTGGGTAAATGTCACAGCAAGAATTCTCCTGTAATGCAGGCGCGACCTGAAAAGTTTTTCAAGATAGATCCCGGCAAGCTTATGTGTTTTGCCGGAACCTGCCGAAGCGCTGTAGATAGTCAATGTTCCTTCGCCCATAGATGGGTAAAGTTAGCCATTTTAATTAACTTTGTGCCGTGAAAAAGAAGGTAGTAGTCGGATTATCCGGGGGGGTTGACTCGAGTGTTGCGGCCTGGCTCCTGAAAGAGAGCGGGTACGAAGTTACAGGACTTTTTATGAAGAACTGGCACGACACGACAGGTCTTCTTCAGGGCGAATGTCACTGGGAGGATGACATCATGTTCGCCGGAATGGTGGCCAGGAAGCTTCAGATCCCGTTTCATTCAGTTGACCTGAGCGGCCCGTACAGGCAAAGAGTCGTCGATTATATGTTCTCGGAATATGAAAAAGGCCGGACCCCTAATCCCGATGTACTTTGCAACAGGGAGATCAAATTTGATTCCTTTGCAGAAGAAGCAAAAAAGCTTGGCGGGGATTTTGTTGCCACGGGCCACTATTGCCGGAAGGAATCAATCTCAGAGGGTGATGCGACTGTTTTCCGGCTGCTGGCAGGAAAGGACAACAACAAGGACCAGAGCTATTTCTTATGCCAGGTCAGCCAGGAACAGCTTGCCTGTTCTCTTTTTCCTGTCGGAGGCCTTACAAAACCCGAAGTCAGGGCCATTGCTGAAAAGCTGGGACTTGCAACTGCCCACAGGAAAGATTCACAGGGTATCTGTTTTGTCGGGAAAGTACATCTTCCCACGTTCCTGCAGCAGAAACTGAAAGCGAAGAAAGGACCTGTTATAGAGATACCCCCGTCATTTGACCATGCAGAATGGCACTTGGGATATGTTGATGGCAATGTTGACGAAAATGACCTTATCATGGCCTCTGAACCATACAATTTCGGTAAATCATATGGCAAAATAGTCGGAGAGCATAACGGCGCTCATTTTTTTACCATGGGACAAAGGAAGGGAATAAATATAGGGGGATACAGGGAACCTTTGTTTGTAATCGGTACCGATATTGAAAAAAATATTCTTTATGTTGGTGAAGGACAATCACATCCAGGGTTATACAGAAAAGGTCTTTTCATCAGGGAAGAAGAGATCCACTGGATCAGAAAAGATCTTGAAATGCGACTGGATGAAGTCAGGGATTATGAAGTAAGGATCAGGTACCGCCAGCCCCTTCAGAAAGCCAGGCTTTACAGGAAAAGAAAAGGACTTTACATTGTTTTCAACAAGCTCCAGCGAAGCATTGCTCCGGGCCAGTTTGCTGCATGGTACTCAGGTGATGAACTTATCGGTTCGGGTGTAATAGAAAGATGATCTGCGATCAGGACAGCCTGTCCTTGTAATCTTCATATCCGAATTCCTTCAGCAGCCTGAATTCACTGTCAGCCGTCCATATTCCTATAGAAGGATGCCGAACACCGTTGAATGTTGTCGTCTTCACCATTGTATAATGGATCATATCGAGAAAGATAATTCTGTCACCGGGTTTTAATTCTCTCCCGAATGACCATTCGCCCATGAAATCCCCTGAAAGGCATGAATTGCCGCCAAGGCGGTAACCGATGCTTCCATTTCCGGCATCAGTGGCACCGAGGATCTTCGGTTTATAGGGCATCTCGAGACAATCAGGCATATGCGCTGTGAATGAGACATCCAGGATGGCTGTTCTTATACCCTGGTTAACCACAACATCCTCGACAGTGGCAACAAGTTCACCAGTTTCCCATGCAAACGCGCTTCCTGGTTCAAGAATTACATGGAGGCCGCTTCTTTGCCTGAACTCCCTGAGAATTTTAATCAGGTGGGCAGTATCGTATCCCTTGCGGGTCATCAGGTGCCCGCCGCCCATATTTATCCATTTAAGTTTTGGAAAAAAAACTCCAAACTTTTTCTCAATTACTCCAAGAACCTTTTCAAGAGCATATGAATCTGATTCGAAAAGGACATGGAAATGGAACCCTTCCAAATCTTCGGGGAGACCGTGAGACAGCAGGTCCTCAGCAGTTATTCCAAGCCTGGATCCTGGTGAGCAGGGATTGTAGATATCATGTCCGATCTCAGAAAATTCAGGGTTAATCCTTACTCCCATCGAGACCTTCCGTTGGCTGTCGGCAACAATCTTTGAGTACTTATCATATTGAGCCAGTGAATTAAAGGTGACATGTGAGCTGAACTGCATGATTTGCCTGAATTCACTTTCCCTGTATACCGGAGAATAGGTATGGGCAGGGCTGCCAATTTCCTCGAAACAGAGCCTTGCCTCGTTCAGCGAACTGGCTGAAGCTCCGTTTATATATTCCCGGAGAATCGGAAACACTCCCCACATTGCAAACCCCTTGAAGGCGAGGATTATCTCGGCGCCTGACTCTGATGAAACCTGCCGGATAAGCCGGAGGTTTTCCCTGAACCTCTCTTCATCAATAACATAGCATGGAGAGGGAACCCGGTTATAATCTATTGGCATTAAGGTACTTCTTGTAAAAGATTAAAGTTCCAGATCAACATCATGAAGTTCGACCCACGGCAAGCCAAGCTTGTTGAGCTGCTCCATAAAAGGATCGGGATCAAATTCCTCAACATTGAACACCCCTGGTTTTTTCCAAATTCCTTTAAGATACAGCATAGCTCCTATTGCTGCAGGAACACCGGTTGTATAACTTACACCCTGGGCGCCGGTTTCTTTGTAAGCTGCCTCGTGGCTGCAGTTGTTATAGATGTAATATGTTTTTTCCTTTCCGTCCTTAATACCCCTGATGCGGCATCCGATACTTGTCTGTCCTTTATAGTTTTCTCCAAGTTCGCCGGGATCGGGAAGGACAGCTTTGAGGAATTTTATCGGAACTATTTCGCGTCCTTCGAACATTATGGGTTCAATACCAGCCATGCCAATATTCTGAATCACCCTCAGGTGTGTGAGATACTCCTGTCCGAATGTCATCCAGAAACGTGCCCTCTTTATTGTGGGAAAATTCTTCACAAGTGATTCAAGCTCTTCATGATAGATAAGATACGACTCTTTGGGCCCGATTTCAGGATAGTTCAGCGGTTTATGTATTTCGTGAGGTGCGGTATATATCCATTCGCCTTTTTCCCAGTATTTTCCCTTCTGTGTCACTTCCCTTATATTTATTTCGGGATTGAAATTTGTGGCAAAAGGTTTCCCATGGTCGCCTGCATTGCAGTCAACGATGTCGAGATAATGTATTTCGTCGAAATGATGTTTTGCGGCATATGCAGTGAAAATGGAAGTCACCCCGGGATCGAACCCGCATCCCAGGATTGCAGTGATGCCTGCATCCCTGTATCTGTCGTCATACGCCCATTGCCAGCTGTATTCGAATTTTGCTTCTTCAGGAGGCTCGTAGTTGGCTGTATCGAGATAAGAAACTTTTTCAGCAAGGCAGGCATCCATAATGTGAAGATCCTGGTAAGGAAGTGCAACGTTAACGACCAGGTCTGGCCTGAAATTGTTTATAAGCTTCCTGAGTTCAGGCACATTGTCAGCATCTATCTGAGCAGTTTTAATATTATCCTTTCCAATCCTCGAGGCAATGGCATCACATTTTGATTTTGTCCGGCTTGCCAGAAGGACCTCGGTGAAAACATCAGGAAGTGAGGCCATTTTATGGACTACCACGGTGCTTACACCTCCGGCACCTATTACCAGTACTTTTCCCATTTCAACAAACATTTTTTAGTGATTTCCAAATATAAGGCTTTTTAAGGTCTCCGTAAACTGATGCCAAAACTTTTCAGATGTCTGAGACATGAAGAATGGAGAATATTAATTCTGGTTATATTTGGAGGATAATCTGGTGATAGAAATGAAGCTGATAAATCCGCTTGTTATAGTGTACATTCTGAGTACAATACTATTTCTCGAAGCGGTCTCTTTTCTCTTTTGCCTTCCCGTGGCAATAATATACAACGAGTCGGCCGATCCGTTTCTGTGGTCGGCTTTGGTAACAGTCTCAGCTTCCGTGATATTTTATTTGATTTCAAATAAAGCGGCAAAAAGGACAATTACAAACAGGGAAGGATTTATGTCAGTATCATTGGGATGGATCATCCTTTCCCTGGCGGGGTCATTGCCTTTCATTTTCAGCGATACAATCCCGTCGTTCATAAATGCCTTCTTTGAATCCACCTCAGGTTTTACAACTACCGGATCCTCCATTCTTAATGACGTTGAGTCATTGCCAAGGTCAATTTTGTTCTGGAGAAGTTTCACACACTGGATCGGGGGTCTCGGAATAATCGTCCTTGTTATAATTATCCTTCCAAGTATCGGGATGACTGCAAATCAGTTGCTTCCCCTCGAATCGTCTCTTAAGGAAAAAATCCATCCAAAAACAAAGGCTGTAGGGATAAGGCTTCTGTATGCATATCTCGGGCTCACCATTATTGAGATTATCCTGCTTAATCTGGGCGAAATGGATCTCTTTGAAAGTATTTGTCATACTTTCGGGACCGTAGCCACTGGCGGATTCTCTGTTAAAAACGACAGCATCTCGGGTTATTCAGCATACAGTCAGTACATTATAATGATATTCATGTTCCTGTCGGGGGTGAGCTTCGTTGTTTACTACTACATTGTAAAGCTTAATTTCAGGAAGGTCAAACACAATGATGAATTATGGTTTTACTTTGGAACGACTGTGTTCTTTGGGGCCATTGCCACAAGCATTTTATTGACAAACACATCCATGAGCCCCGAAAGGGCTTTAAGGGAGGGATTTTTCCAGGTCATCTCCATTATTACCACAACCGGTTATGTTTCTGCAGATTACCTTTTCTGGCCAACAGCCGGGCTCATTCTGATTTTCATGCTTTTATTCGCGGGTGCCAGTACGGGATCGACTACAGGAGGAATTAAGATGGTAAGGCATCTTGTAATTCTGAAAAATATACAAAATGCTTTCAGGAAACTTGTCCATCCCAACATCATTACCCAGATTAAGCTCAACAACAAGCCTCTTAGTGACAGGATGAATGTTTCCATAATTACCTTTGTCATTTTGTTTCTTGTCATCTTTCTTGCCGGCACAGTGTTGATTGTTATGTTGGGAACTGATCCTGTTACGGCAGCAAGCGCAGTCGGAACATCACTTGGGAATACAGGTCCCGGGCTTGGATCAATAGGACCCATGTACAATTATTCACATATGCCGGGGATGAGCAAGATCATTTTCATTTTCCTGATGATAATAGGCAGGCTTGAGATATATACATTTTTCATCCTGTTCTCAAAATCATTCTGGAAACTGTGATGCCGGGACAATCATCGGTGTTAAGGAATCAGATATTTCATTTTAAGAAGTCGCGGGCACTTTCAAGGTTTTCAGGAGTACCTATGTCGAACCAGTAACCGTCATCGCATCTGAAGACATATATCTTATGATCAGCGGCAAGGTCGAGGTATACTGAAGTCATTGAATAAATTCCCTCTGTCATGTAACTGAAAATTTCGGGATCGATTATATGAATCCCTGAAAATGCCACTTCTGAAAGGTCATCACGGCGAATTTTGATTATTCTTTCTCCCGTGGCCTTGTTGCACCATCCTGAAAGGATCCCTTCTTTGTCGGCAAGAAAATACCTGTTTCCTTTCCTGTTTCTGACCGCAAGCGTTGCAATTCCTTTTTTCCCGGTATGATACTTTAATAAAAGCCCAAGATCGAGATCAGTGATTATATCGGCATTGTAAAGGATAAATGGTGATTTATTGAAGAAATGACGCGCCTTGAACAGACCACCGCCTGTTTCAAGAAGCATATCCGATTCATCTGAAATCGTCAGTTTAAAGCCAAGACGATTAAGCCTGTCAATTTCCTCAATTACCTGACCTGCAAAATGATGCACATTTACTATAATATCATCGAATCCATGGAGAGTGCATTTTTCAACGGCTCTTTGCAGAACGCTTTTCCCGTTGATATTTACAAGGGCCTTAGGTACGGATCGGGTGATTTCCCCCAGTCTGGTGCCTTTACCGGCAGCCATTATCATTGCCTTCATATTTCAGTGTTCAGGAACGCTTTTTCTTTGAGAGTTTCGCATAAATGGGGGTTGCGGGAATTGCCCTTGCTGTTGTGTAAAGTTCTGTAAGTTTAATATGATTCTCTGCCCGGTCGATTATTTTGTTAAGAAGCACAACACCGGGAACTATGCTTTCAGTGAAGGTAGGCTTTTGTTCATACAAGCCCCTGAAGCCGAAAGCCCCGAGAGCCTGCATTACCCTTATCATGCTGAAACCGGAATAATATCCCCTGAATTTGTGACGGTCCTCTCCTGTCACAGAACAGAAACATTCAATATAATGATCAAGCAGATGTTCCCTGTCGTTATCGTGCATAGGTATCTTTGCGTCGTAGAGCATTGAAGCCACATCATACTGAGGAGCTCCTTTCCTCCCGCCCTGGTAATCTATAAACCACGGGGCATCACCTATTACCATTACATTTGCCGTCTGAAAATCCCTGTAAAGGAAATAATCCTGGCCAGCCTCAAGCAGATAGTCGGCAAGAGAATTAAAATCCTGCTCAAGGCGCCGTTCATTGAAGGGCACAGCAAGAAGCTTGAGAAGCATGTATTTAAAATAATTCATATCCCACATCATCGACTGCCTGTCAAAACTCCTGTGAGGATAACAAAGGTCGAGATTTAATCCCTCAATGCCTCTTGTCTGGAAATCGACCAGTATCTCCAATATCTTCCTGTAAAGTGCATTGCTTTCAGTGTCGAAAGGCGATATCACAGTTTTTTTATGAAGCCATGTATAAAGATTATCATCGCCAAGATCCTGAAGATAATAAACTGATTTTTCGGGAAGATAACCGAAAATCTCCGGCACTGGAAGGGATTTGTTCCTGAAATGCCTTGTGAATCCTATAAATGCCTCATTTTCCTCGAAATTACTGTTAAATGCGGCGATGATACTTCCATTTCCGTTCCACATCCTGTAGTATCTCCTGTCGGAACCCGACCGAGGCAACGGCGCAATATCTATTTCCCTGTTCCCGAAAAGTTTCCTGTAGCCCGATGATATAAGCTTTATTATCTGAGGATCGTTCATAATTAATGGTTGCTGGTTCTGTTCAGAGTCTGATAAATACTTTCTTTCTATACAAAAATAAGCCAATACTCCAAATTAGAAGCATCTGGGTAACCGCAAAGAGCAGGCTTCCGATCATATTTCCTGCAACCTTTGCGAATAAATTTTCGTATAAAAAAGAATAAAGGGTCATTTTCTCACCGCCTGAAGTTATTCTTATAAACAGAAGGATTTTAGTCCATATACCTGCCATGAAAAAGGAAAAGAGAGCATTAGTGCCAAAAATCAGAAAGAACCTGCCCCAGATCTGAAATTTAACCACATCGGCCAGCCAGTAGACGAAACTGAGACAAACCATTGCAATTCCGGCCGAATAAAGAACATATGAGCTTGTCCATAATGGCTTGTTAAAGGGCAGAAATTTATTCCACAGCAATCCCAGTCCGGCAAGTCCTGCCCCAATTACAACTGTTTTGAACACTCCTTTTATCCCTTTCCCCTTTCCGAGAACTTCACCTGTATAATATCCTGTTATTACGGTGCATATAGCCGGTAACGTACTAAGCAGACCTTCCGGTTCGAAGGGTTTTCCAAATCCCGTATAAAGATGTTTTTTGCCAAGGATTGCCTGGTCAACCTTCAGGGCTAGGTTGCCTTCAAGGCTGTACGGATCGTTACCTCCGCCAAAAGCGAGGGCTGCCCAGTACAAGAGCAGGATAGCGGCCGTCACTATCCATAGGTAGCTGCGATCGACAGTCAGGCATATTAATGCAGCGATTCCATATGCAAGTGCTATCCTTTGCAAAACACCCATTATCCTTAATGTTGAATAATTCCTGTCGAAATACGGGAAAATGTTCAGGAAAAGACCGAGTGCAAAAACAGACAGCACCCTCCTGGTTATCCTTAGCAAAGAACCGCCATTAAGTTCATGGCCATATTTTCCAAATGAGAACCACATTGATACTCCCATTATAAAAAGAAAGAAAGGGAATACAAGGTCGGTCGGGGTGCATCCGTGCCATTTTGCATGTTGCAGCGGAGGATAAACATATTGCCAGCTTCCGGGAGTATTCACTATTAGCATAAAGGCAACAGTCATGCCTCTGAAGATATCGAGTGAAACCAGCCTTCCGTTTTTTGCCATGGGATCGTGAATAAGCCCGTAAAAATAGCAATTATTTGCTCCCTCCGGTCTGACAATTGATGATGCAGACATCCCCGGGAAAATTTTATTACTTTTGATAAGGCCAGCCACAGTATGATAGTTAAAAAACATTTAATACAATAATTCAATGAAATCACTCCGGAATTCCTTTTTCAGTCTTATCATTTCACTTTTCTTTTCAGGCTTATGTCAGGCATTTTCGCAGTTTTCCGATCCGCCGTTCATAAAATATCTGAACCACCCCTGGGTTGATTCGGTGATGAAATCACTAAGCCGCGACCAGCGTATTGCGCAGTGCATGTGGGTGGCAGCCTATTCAAACAGGGATATTGCCCATGAGGTGGAGATATCAGACCTTATCCGGAAGTTCGGCCCGGGAGGACTTATCTTTTTCCAGGGGACTCCCGGGAAGCAGGCTGAGCTTACAAATTATTATCAACAAATATCTCAGGTCCCGTTGATCATTTCCATGGATGCTGAATGGGGCCCCGGTATGAGGCTCCAGAACGTTGAAAAATTCCCTTATCAGATGACTCTCGGAGCCATTCAGGATGATTCCCTTATTTACAGGATGGGCAAAGCGGTGGCCCGGCAGTGCAGAAGGTTAGGGGTACAGGTAAATTTCGCACCTGTGTCAGACATCAATAATAATGCATCAAATCCTGTTATTAATTACAGATCGTTTGGCGAAAACAGGGAAAGGGTCACTGCAGGGGCAATGATGTACATGAAAGGCATGCAGGATAACGGCGTTCTTGCCACTTTGAAGCATTTTCCGGGGCATGGCGATACGAATACCGATTCACATCTCGATCTGCCTGTCATTACCCACAACCGTACAAGGCTCGACAGCATAGAGCTTTTCCCGTTCCTGAACCTCATCAAAGAGGGGGCAGGTGCAGTGATGACGGCACATCTCAACCTGCCTTCACTCGATCCGGCAACAAACCGCCCTTCAACTCTTTCACCGGCCATTATAACCGGCCTTCTAAAAAATGAAATGGGATTCAAAGGTCTCGTTATCACTGACGCCATGAACATGAAAGGCGTTACAAAGTATTTTAATCCCGGCGAGGCAGAGGCAGAGGCTATTCGCGCCGGAAACGATGTGGCTGAATTCGTCACCGATATTGAGGCTGCAGTTAAAGCAGTAAAAAAAATGATTGCAGAGAAAAAACTCACTGATGCAGATATCGACATGAAATGCCGTAAAATACTGGCTCTGAAGTACTGGTCGGGTCTTGCATCTTTCAGGCCGGTTAAAACCGACAATATCTCTGAAGATCTTTCATCGCCCGGCAACAAAGCTCTTATCCGTGACCTTTATGCAGGTGCACTGACAGTTATTTCCAACAGGAATGAGATAATACCTGTCAGGAACCTGAAGGACATAAAGGTTGCTGCCGTCTCAATAAACAGAAATAAGTCTTCACTCTATCTGACAAGGATACTGGATTACTTTCCTGCCGATACTTTTTGCATCGACCCCGGAGACGTAAAGAAAAGCGGGGAATTTATCGAAAAGCTAAAAGACTATGATCTTGTGATTGCCGGAATTTTCAGTACGGACCAGAGACCGGGAATGAATTTCGGGATAAAACCGGCCCTGGCAGGATTCATCGACAAACTGGTCACAACCAGCAAAACAATAATCACATATTTTGGAAATCCTTATGCACTTGGAAAGATCGATGCCCTGAAAAAAGCTGATGGCATTGTCCTTGCTTACCAGGAGAATGATTATACTGAAGATCTGGCAGCCCAGTTGATCTTTGGAGGCATTGGCGCCAGGGGGAAGCTTCCTGTAACCATAAACAAGGATTGGCCCTCAGGCTACGGAATTGAAACACAAGGCAATATCAGGATCAGCTATGGCTTTCCTGAAAATGCAGGTATGTCTTCAGAATATCTTAGCCATAAGATCGATTCGATTGCATGTGAAGGTATAAATGCCAAAGCCTATCCGGGATGCGAAGTTATGGTGGCACGGAAAGGCATTGTTGTTTTTCATAAAGCCTACGGTTTTCATACGTATGAGAACCGCAATCCAGTGAGGAATGGTGACCTTTTCGACCTTGCCTCCGTTACGAAGGTCTCGTCAACACTTGCCGGACTGATGCTTCTCGATTCGCAGGGAAAATTCTCGCCCGAAAAGAGACTCGGCGATTACCTGCCTGAATTCAGGCACACAAACAAGGAGAATCTGATTATGAAGGATATGCTGGCACACCAGTCGGGCCTCAAAGACTGGATCCCTTTCTGGAAAGAGACTGTCAGGCCAGATTCAACATTTAAAAGGAATATTTTCAGGCATGAATATTCGGATAAATACCCTTTACTTGTTGCAAATAACCTGTATATAAACAGGAACTACAGAAAAGAAATATTCAGGGAGATTGCCAGAAGTCCGCTTGGCGAAAAAAAATATGTCTATTCAGACCTCACCTTCATTATTGCACCAGGAATAATCGAAAAGCTTACCGGAGAAAAATGGTATGACTTCGTGACAGAAAATATATACCACAGGATAGGGGCATTTGACATAGGGTTCAATCCTTACAAAAAATATTCGATAGAAAGGATAGTCCCAACTGAATATGATTCGCTTTTCAGGCGCCAGCTTCTTCACGGCACTGTTCATGACGAAGGTGCTGCCATGCTTGGAGGTATTTCGGGGCATGCAGGGCTTTTCGCAACAGCCAACGACTTAATGAAACTGTTGGAGCTTTACAGGAGGATGGGGGAATACGGAGGTGAACAGATTATTGACAGGTCGGTACTAGAAAGATATACGAAAGTACAATTCCCCGAAAACAACAACAGGAGAGGCCTGGGATTTGACAAACCCTATCTCAACAACAGTGAACTAAGCCATGACAAATCATATCCGACACACGGTGCGACACCTGAAAGTTTTGGTCATTCAGGATATACCGGAACTTTTGTTTGGGTCGATCCTGTTTTTGAGATCAGTTATGTATTTTTCTCCAACAGGGTGTATCCGACACGCAACAACACATTATTGTCGGATCTTAATATAAGGACGGAAATATTGCAGGCGGTGTATGACTCAATAAAGTAGCCAAGGGTGTTTCCCGAACACTTTGCACCGGCCTCACCCCTACCCCTCTCCAAAGGGCGAGGGGCTTAAGAATGTGAATGTTAATAACATTGATAAAATTATTACCTGGATTTAAAAATTATATCGGGCAGTTATCATCTCCATCTCCCCCGGGAGAGGGGGACAGTAGGTGGTGAGGCCGAATTCAGCCACGAAGTGTTTCTTAGGCGAAGGGTTAAGCGAAAGCCGGCAGCATGCAACAAAAAACCATTATTCCCGGGAATAAACCAATCTTATATAATGTCTAATAAAATTAACTTTAAAACAAACCCAAAAATATGAATCAGGAAAACCTTAACAAAAAAGACTCTGAGAACAAGAAACTCTCAAGAAGGAGTTTTCTGGGCACTACTGCAACAGCAGCAGCTGCATTTACAATCATCCCGCGATCGGTCATGGGTGGAAAGGGATACACGGCACCCAGTGATCTCATAAACGTAGCAGGTATTGGCATAGGAAGCCAGGGGGGTGGCGACATACAGCAGATTTGTTCGCCAGATGTTCCCATTGTCCGTCCGCAAAGGAATTCAAACGGTACACCATTGACAAAGGAACAGATCGCCGAAAGGCAGGCAAGAATGGCCGCCATGATGAAACAGAGAGGGGAACAGGGCGGTGCACCAGGCCCGGGAGGTCAGGCTGGCCAGCGGCCTGCAGGAGCAGGAAGGCAACCCGATCCGAATGCAATCGTACAGATGGGTGATGCAGGCGCCGGACGTGTGATAAAACTTGCCAACATTTATGCACTATGTGATGTGGATCATGAATATGCCGGACATATAATAAAAGGATATCCGAAAGCAAAACTTTATACCGACTGGCGTGAGATGCTCGATAAGGAAAAGTCGATCGATGCAGTTGTAATAGGAACGCCGGACCATAATCATGCTACAATTGCAGCAGCATTCATGAGGGCAAAAAAGCATGTTTATCTTGAAAAACCGATGGCCAAGACAATTGTTGAGTGCAGAAAGCTTGCACAGCTTGCTGCAGAAACAGGTGTTGTGACACAGATGGGTAACCAGGGGCATGCAACTGAAGGAACCAGGAAAACGGTTGAATGGATACAGTCGGGGGTCATAGGACTTGTAAGGGAAGTCCAGCTTTCAACAAACCGTCCGATGGGTTTTTGGCCCCAGGGCGACATGAAACGTCCGGCCGGAGTAACCCCTCCAAAGCACCTGAACTATGACGTATGGCTCGGTCCGGCTCCAAATAAACCCTATAACCCCGACACGTTGCATTTCTACTGGAGAGGATTATGGGATTATGGCACAGGAGCTATGGGTGACATGGGTGCTCATATCTTCGATGCACCGATCTGGGCTCTCAACCTCGGGATGCCAACAAAGATCCAGGCTACCAGTTCTCCATACAGCACCGATTACATGCCTCTTTGCGAAATGGTCACATATGATTTTCCGGCACGCGGCTACATGCCTCCGGTCAAGGTAACCTGGTGCGACGGCGGTCTGAGGCCTCCTCGTCCTGAACAACTCGAAGCCGGAAGGGCAATGAAGGATGCAACATATTATGGCGATAAGGGTATTATAACACATGCAAGCCATGGAGCAATGCCTGAACTTATCCCGGCAAATGCCGACTTCAAGGGACCAGACCCCTGGCTGCCAAGAACAGGGAATATCTTTGAAGACTGGATTGATGCCATAAAGAATGGCAAGAAATCATGCAATGATTTCTCCATATCATCAAAACTGACGGAGATAATGCTTCTGACAAATATTGCAGTGCTTCATCAGAGGGACAATGTTACTCTCGAATATGATCCTGTGAATATGAAGATCACAAATCTTCCCGAAGCAAACGACAAGTTCCATTACGAATACAGAAGTGGCTGGAGCCTGTAATGTCAGAGAATTTTTAAACCGCAAAGAGCGCTGAGATATTGCAAAGAACTCAAAGATGTGATCAAATAATCTTTTGCGAACTTTGCTAAAACTCTGTGTTCTTTGCGGTTAATTATTCCTTTAATTCTGCGGTTAATTTTGATGCAACCTCTGTTATTTTACCCCTGAATCCCCTGAAGGGGACTTAATATCAAACAATTTTGAGTTCCTGTTATTCGATATTCAATCCGCTTACTTTGAGCTTCAATGAGGTGCTTTCGAGGTCAGAAAGATAACAATACCCGCTAACCGTTCTCTTTTCCCCCGGAAGAAGTGAAAAATAGTTGTCGTCGAGGTAAACAGGAGCAACAAAACGTCCAGTTCCGGCATCAAGAAGCATAAGTTCTATCGACAGGGCAAGATTGTCTGAAGGGTTTTCAACATCGATTTCCAGTTCCATTTTCTTATCAGCCTGAGCATATTTCAGATTAGATATAAGCGATACGGCAGGCAGTTCGTTGATCTGACGAAGGTTCTGATGCTTCTTTGTGGGTGTGTGAACAAAATATGTTTTATCCCAGTCGAATTCATGTTTTGTTGTTGTAAGCAGGTACTGATTTACAGCAAGTGTTTCATTTACTCCCGAAAAGATCCTCAGATCGAGGAAATAAGTCGGATCGAGACCTTTGATAATGTCAGGAAGCTTAAATACAACCTTCCTGTCATCTTCATTCAATCCAAATGCAACCTCCTCTTTCAGAAGCTCCTTCATATCAAGGTTGAATACCCTTATTCCAAGCTTCAGTCCTTCAAAGTTTAAGAGTGAAGAGTTTGACACAACAATCTCATTCGTACCATAGTCATAAATAGCCTGAAGGGGTGCCAAAGCCTTTTTTGTGCCGTAAAAGGCGCCGTTAGGAAGCAGGTCAAAACCGTAAAGCTGCCAGATAAGTTTGGGCCATGAAGAATTCAGCATCCACTGTATAATACCCGTTGCGTCATAGCGGTTTGCCTGGAAGGCCTCGAACATCGGCCTTATCGATTCATAGTTCAGAAGCTGTGCCTTTGTACAGTATTCATCGAGTGTGGCCGGTTTCCCGAATCTTTCATTCATAGCGGTATTATAGCGGTTGAGGGTCTGGAATTCATTTCTTCCGCAGTGGTATTCCCATGTATCGTTTATAGGCCACAGGGATTCTGCCGGGATCATCTCACGTATCGATTCAACAGGTGGGACCTGGGCTCCCGGACCAGTCTCGGTATTAAAGCCGTATGCTCCGCCATAAACAGTGTCTGTATACCAGTATATTGGCGGAACATATTCATAGGGACCTTCCATTTTCATCCCCGACCAGCCCGAAATTGTACTTTTTTTCATGGCCGCAGAGGTTATCATGGGCCGCGTAGGATCGTCGGAGGCAAGAATATCAATATATTTTTTTTCAAGTTCGGGAAGAGGAAGCATGTCGCTTCCAGTCATCCACATGAAAATTGAAGGATGGTTTCTGAGCCATTTTATCATGTCTTTCCAAGATCTTGCAACAAGATCAACTTCTTCAGGAGTCTGAACGCAACCGTAAAGCTCATCACATTCCTTTTTACCGCAGTATTCGGGCCACTCCCACTGGCAGCTCCATCCTGTCATAATAAGCACCCCTTCCCGGTCGCAAATATCGTAAAGGTCGTGGTTGTTGCCCCAGAATCCCTCAGGTCTTATAGCATTCAGATTCATATGCTTTACATATTCAATCTGACGTTCCAGTTTTATCGAATCGGGCATCAGGAAAAGCTGGTCGACCCATCCCCCTCCCTTCACGAGGATCTTCCTTCCGTTAAGTTTAAATCCCTTGTGTTCCCTGCCGTATTTCTTATATGTATAAGTCGAAATATCTCTTATCCCGAATCTGGTTTCTACCTTATCGCTTAAAGCATTTGCCTGTATAAAACTGATTTTCAGGTCATACATTTCGGGTGTTCCAAGGTCGTGAGTCCACCAGACCCTTGGATTTTCCATATTCAGCTCACTGAAATCACCGGGTGTAAATGTGACAAGTCTTTTCTCACCGGGAGCAAGCAGTACTTTCTTCTTAAGGTTCAGCTCATTGCCGATATTAACCATCACCTCACCCGATTTCTTCATGTTGCTGTTGTTAATTAATTCACAGCTGACCGTAAGTGAGGCAATCTTAAGCGACGCTGTATCAAGTTTTGAAACAACAAAAGGATATCTCATTGAGACATCGCCTGACGAGCGGAGTCTCACTTCCCTCCAGATCCCCATTCCGCGGTCGGGGGGTTCTGGGTTCCAGTCGACAAATCCCACTGTGAGGTCTCCCGGCCGGGGAGGAAAGACTTCCACTGCAAGGATGTTTTCGCCATCTTTCCTGATAAGATCGCTTACATTGATTGAAAACTGCCTGAATGTTCCCTTCAAGGTGTCGGCCGAAGCGATCTGCCTTCCGTTCAGCCAAATATTTGCGCGATAAATGATCCCGTCAAAATCGAGATAGTAAGCAGTGCTCTCATTATTTGTCACAGCAAAACTCTTTCTGTACCACCATGAGCACTGGAACTCTGCCGGATCGATCTTTTCAAGGTTTTTCCCGAAAAAAACATCCTTGTAAACCCCTTGTTTTACAAGACAGCCAAAGACTGTCGAAGGCACTTCGGCTGAATACCAACCGCTGATATTATCAGAAGTCATTGAAAGTTCCTCGCCTTTCATACTTGTCTTCTGTGAAGATTGTATCATCCAGTCCTTATCCAGCAGAAGAACAGATGATAAATCCTTTTTACCGGAACATGACAGAATGGTTAAGAAGAAAAATAAAAACGATGCCGTTTTTAAAACATGGTTTACAAGGATTGGTCTCATGATTATGGATTTAAGCTTATTGTTTCAGTTTCAATAATCTTATAAATTTATTAAAAAATGAAGTGTTCTCATCTATCCCCCGAAAAACTTCGGCACCAGGGCCATATGCAAAGACAGGTACCATAAGTCCCGTATGTCCGGATGTTGAAAAGCGTCCGGTTATTTTACCCGCCGACATATCGCCATCGACAAGTGTAAGGCCGCCTGTTTCATGGTCGGCTGTCACAACAACGAGTGTTTTTCCATCTTTTGCAGCAAATTCGAGGGCTTTACCGACGGCACGGTCAAAATCGAGCATCTCCTCGACTGTATATGCAATATCATTATTATGGCCACCTCCGTCGATCTCGGAGCCTTCGACCATAAGAAAAAACCCTTTTTTATGATCATTGAGTATGTCGAGTGCAACTTCTGTGGTAAGAGGCAGCTGGTCACCGCGTTTGCTGACCCTGTTCTCGGTAAGAAATCCGGCCAGTTTCCCGCTTCTTATTTTTAAAAGTTCGGTTATTGTGTCGCAGACCTGGTAGCCCTTTGAGGAAAGTTCAGAAATAAGATTGCGACCATCTTTGCGGTTTTTAAAATATTCGATTCCGCCACCTATGAAAACATCGGGTCCTGTTTCGGCAAAATCGACGGCTATGTCGGCCATCATATTTCGGTTGGGAACATGGGCCACAAAGGCAGCAGGGGTAGCATCAAGAATGCTTGTTGTAACCACAATTCCGGTTGCCAGTCCGTTCGACTGAGCTATTTCAAGTATTGAAGGCAACGGTCTGTCGTCACTGTCGACTCCTATGGCTGAGTTATGGGTTTTATGTCCGGTTGCAATTGCTGTTCCTCCGGCTCCCGAATCGGTCACATAGCGGTTTGCTGAATAGGTAAGCGAGAATCCCACGTTCTTGAAATTCTTCAGGTAAAGGTTGCCTTTGTTAGCGGTCATCCCGGCATATATCTGGGGAATGCTCATGCCGTCGCCAATCAGAAGGATGATGTTTTTTGGTTTCTTACGGAAGGATTTACGGTTTACGGTACTGACGTCATAGAATGATGCGTTCCGGTAAGTTGATTCTTTGAATACGGGTCCGGGGTTTTGTGCCGATACCGAACATATCCAGCCTGCTAACATGAATGTCAGGATATAAGAAGATCTTTTCATGAATAAATATGAATATTTGTTAAACATTTAATAATAAATCTTACTGTTTGCTATATTATCACAATTTTCTCCGGATTGACAGTATTTAACGTTTTTTAGTAAAACCCACCTCTGCGTGCAAATAACGCAGAGGTGGGCGATATCAAGAAATTTCAGATTCGGGTTGAAATCAATTAAACCCCGGATTCTGAGGCATTGGTTTTGTCAGGTTAGCATCAATAACTGACTGAGGTATTGGATAGAGTGTATCCCTTGGTGAAAGATTCTGCCCGCCATTCATGTTATGTGCCATTGTACGCTCGAGGTATTTATGTGTCCTGAGGAGTGTCCAACGGCGGTGTTCCTCAAGGAACAATTCGCGTGATCTTTCATCAAGAATGAAATCTATATTGACCTGGTCGGCAGTTATTTCAGAAGCATTGGATCTTCTTCGTATGATATTCAGGGTATTGGCTGCATCCTGCGGATGACCGAGCCTGTATTCAGCTTCAGCCTTCAGAAGATAGGTATCTGCAAGGCGAAGGTATATCTGGTCTGTATTCATATATGGTTCATTCATGTTTTCAGGATCGACTCCTTCCGCTTTTCTGGAAAACGGCCAGTCAAATCTTGCCCTGGAGGTGTAGGTAATATCGGGATTCCATTTGCACCATATCGTATCCCCATAATTATAACCGTCAGGAAGCTTATCTGCAGGGTATGGAGCATTTGTTGCGGCATCACCCAGCACATAGAACTTTCTTATCGCATGGTATGAGAAACGGTCATCCTGCGGTTCATAAATATCAAGAGCCCATTTTGTGAATGTAAATCTGGAATATCCAAGTCCGCCCCGTTCATAGGTATGGACAAGCGGCCTGACCCCGTTTATATTTATATTCCAGAAACGGCTTAAATGGATACGACGTACCATGCATTCACCGCCTCCGGTCACCTTGAGGCCAAATTGAAACACCCACAAAGCTTCAGTATTACCTTCCTCCCTGTTTGTGTTGCCTTCCCAGAACATATCCATGAAAGGGACACCGGGTCTGCTGCTCCTTACGCCGTACCTTTGGGTAACAAGTTTGTATTCGGGAGTATTGATCACCTTGTCAGCCCATTCCAGAGCTTTGTCGGGGTGACCGGTTGCGAGGTACATTTCGGAAAGATAATGCTGAACAGCACCTTTTGTGATCCTGCCCCTTAAAGAGGGCTCAACACCCATATGTGGTTCGGCTTCCAGAAGATCCTTTATTATCTGTTCCATTACCTGGCTTTTCGGTGTTCTTTCCCAATCGGTTCTGATTGTAGCACCGGAAGATTGTTCAAGAGTAAGAGGAACATCACCCCATCCATAAGCCAAATGCCGGTATGCCCAAGCCCTGATTGCTTTGGCTTCAGCAATTACCCGGTCCCTGGTTTCAGATTCACTCTGGCTTCCTCCCGACCAATCAACATCATCTCTGTTTTCTGCCTGATTAATAATAGTATTGGCTGAATTCACAACACTATATAACCAGTTAAAAACGATTTCATTTTCCTCGTTGAGAGAGTTGTTGTTGTTTTTCCAGAGCATTGCCGTCATAATATAGCCGATATCCTGATGGTTCACCGTGGAATTATCAGTTCCGAACATAAACATGCTTCCCATCATTGAATGGCTTCCATAAGCTTCCTCTTTTTCCCTCCTGACCTGTGCATAAAGGCCATTCAATCCGGCTTCAAATCCGGCAAGATTTGTGAACAGGGTCTCAGAAGTAATAAGGTGAGGCGGCTTTTCATCAAGCAAATCCTTTGTACATGCCGATCCAAATGTTATAAATAACAATATCAGTGTGATTTTATAAATTGAATTTTTCATTTTTACAACTATTATTTATGGTTAAAATTCAAGATTCAATCCGAAAACATACTCCTTCTGAAGAGGGATCTGGTGCTGGCTGTCCAACTCCGGATCTAATCCCCTCCATTTAGTGAATGTTGCCAGATTGCGGCCGGTAACAAATATTCTCAGATTGTTTAACGAATACCTGCCAAGTAAGGTTTTAGGGAATGTATAAGAGAGTGATACATCTTTAATCCTTACGAAACTTGCATTTTCATAGATTACACCAAGTATCCCCGACATTCTTTCAGCATACAGTTCATTAACGACCCATTCATTTGTCGGATTATCAGGTGTCCACCAGTTTTTAGTGATTGTATTTCTTCTGACATCTGCCCAGGTCTCATCTGTCATCAATGAATTCTCCTTTGTTACGCCGTGCACTCCATGAATAAAAACGTCGAGCTTAAAGCCCTTGTATCCAAAGGTGTTCGACAGGCCCCAGATTACCTTAGGATCCTGCTGGCCAATAATACGCTTGTCATCCGCATTTAATATCCCGTCACCCTGGAAATCCTTAAGTTTTACGAATCCGGGTTTTGTTCCCCATTTTTGTGCCTCTTCAGCTTCATCAAGTTGCCAGGTGCCTTCCCAGACAAAATCGTAATTAACCCTGATAGGTTTTCCGATGAACCAGGCGTTTGCGACATCATCTATCTCCTTCCCGTTCTCATCAAGCTCTCCGTAAAGCGATACAATCTCGTTATGGGTATAAGCAAGATTAGCAGAAGTAGACCACGTGAAGTCGGAAGTAATTATATTTCTCGAATGCAATTCAAGCTCTACGCCTGTGTTTTGAGTCTCCCCTATATTCTGCGTTATTGAATTGATTCCGTGTACAGCTGAAATACTTCTGTTGAGAAGAAGATCTGTGGTATTAGTCTTAAATATGTTGATATTACCCGATATACGACTTTTGAAAATTCCAAAATCAATACCGAAATTAAGCGTTTTCGATGATTCCCATCCAAGGTTTTCCTGTCCAAGACGACTTGGGACATATCCGGCCTGTGTCTGTTTATTGGAAATCATATTGAATTCTCCAAGCCTTGAAATGGATTCATAAGGGCCCACCGCCTGATTGCCATTGAGACCGTATGACACTCTGACTTTAAATTCATTGAATAAGTCCTTAAGAGGAAAGAATTTCTCATTATGAAGGTTCCATCCAAGAGCTACAGACGGAAATAAACCCCATTTTGAATTTGAGCCGAAACCTGAGAAACCATCCCTGCGGCCTGTAAGAGTGATAAGATAGCGGTTATCATAAACATAATTGAAACGCAACATCTGAGACATCAGAACGCTTTGACTGAATGAATAATCAGGGACTATCTGGGTTGCCTGTGCCGATGAATACCATTCAAGAAAATCATGCGGGAATCCATTTGCCTCCAACGAGTTACTGGAACTATTGTTTTTCTCATAGCTATAGACGGCAGTACCGAAAATCTTGCTCTTTCCAAACTCTTTTGTATATGAAAGGATATTTTCAATAACAGTATTATTACTTCGCGAACGTAAAGTCTCGGCCCTGCCTTTTGCTTCAAGGCCTATTTTGGTATTTCTGCCCATATAAGTAGCTTCATCGTAGAATCTTGCGGTAATACCTGAATTCAGCCGATACGTTAATCCCTTTATGAATGGAAAATCTATAATCGCATAATTATTCGCAATGATCTGATAAGATTTGTCAATATTATCATATAAAGTCATTTGCAAAGGATTGCCAAAATAATGGTCATCTTCCCATATATAGATTGCCTGGGAACCGTCTGATTCGAATGCTTTTGTAAGCGGGTTTGTCTGAAACAGATCCGACATATCCGGTTCAAGTCCGCTTTTATCGTCATAGGAAAACTGTGAACGAGAACCTAATGTAAGCCATTTCATGACTTTGGTATCGAGGTTTATCCTTGATGTAAGTCGTCTGAAATTGTCGTTTAATGCCAGCCCTTTAATATCAAGATAGTTTCCCGAAACAAAGAACTTCGTAGTGCTGCTCCCGCCTGAAACTGAAAGTGTATGCTGATTTGTTGCTCCGTTACGCAATCCGGTCCTGATCCAGTCAGTCCAGGTACCTGATTCGTAAATATCGCGTTCCGATTTTGTCATTGCTCCAGGAAAGCGTTTCATCTTAAAATCATAGAATTCCGCACCGTCCATATAATCAGGCAGAAATGCAAATCTTTGCAGGGAATAATAGCCATCATACGATATCCTTACCTGGCCTTCTGTACCTTCTTTGGTTGAAACCAGGATCACTCCGTTGGAACCTCTGGATCCATAAATTGCCGCGGATGATGCATCCTTAAGAATCTCAATTGACTGAATATCATTTGGATTCAGATCAGAAACAGATCCGCTGTAAGGTATGCCATCAACTACGATAAGGGGAGAATTATCAGCCAGTATTGAATTACGGCCTCTGATCATAATTACCTCATCAGGGGAGGCTCCTGCCGATGAAGTCTGTATCATTACTCCAGGAATAGATCCCTGAATGGCCTGAGCAATATTCTGGTTTGGTGCATTTTCAAGTCTTTCCTTTGGAATTGAAGCAACGGAGCCAGTGATATCACTTTTCTTCTGGGTTCCATAGCCGACCACTACTACTTCATCGAGTGCTGTTACATCAACGGCAAGACTTACATCAATTTTTTTTCTGCCGCCTACAGGTATTTCCTGTGTAATATATCCTATAAAGGAATATGTAAGTATTGCATCCGGGGCGGTAACAGAAATTGAATAGTTGCCATTTATATCGGTATTCACCCCGATAGCGGTTCCCCTGACTACTATGCTTACTCCCGGCATCCCCTCACCGTTTGAGGCATCTGTCACTTTTCCGGTAATTATGTTTTGCTGGGAGTCATTCCTGGGAGTCACAACAATCAGATTATTTTCCAATACCTTGTATCCCAGACCGGTAGATTCAAGCAGTTTTTCAAGTATCTGGTTAATATCCTCGTCAGATACATCCATATCGACAATTTTATCAACAGATATAAGATCGTCATTAAAAAAGAAGCGGTAATTAGTTTCTTTTTCCAGGATCCCAAAAACATCCCTGATTGACTTATTTTTGGCCTCAAATGAGATCTGCCCGAATCCGGTTGCCGAAAGATTCAAGGTAAATACAAGCATCAGAACAATTGTCAATTTCATATATAGAAGTGTTTTGTGAAATCTTCGGGACGAAGAATTGAAAATCAAAAATTTGTTCATAATTTTGAATTGTGTTAAGTTAAACATGAGTGGCCTTCAAGCATTTTCGGCCATAACTGTAATCAACATGGACTTGATGCGTGGGAAAAGCAGCCGCGAACTGCTTTTCCCTTTTTTATGCTTTCTGATTTGTCATAGGCAAAAGGTTTAGGTTATTTAACATGGTTATCTTATTTAATATATTTTGAAAAATCATTGATCGAACGCGGATCTGAGCTCATATATACTGTTTTACCTTCAAGTGAATAGCTTATCGGGGCAGTAAGTTTTATCACATTAAGCACCTGTTCAAGCGTTTCATCCAGAAGCACTCCCGTAAATCTGAATTTCTTTATTTCCTCTTCCCGGAAAATGATGGTAACGTCATATTTCCTTTCAAGCTCCACACAAAGCCTGTCGAGGCTTTCTCCTCTGAAAATAAGCTTGCCGGTTGTCCATGCAACAACCTGTTCGACATTGACCTTTGGAGCGATCAGGATATTTGACATAATTGTCTGTTCCGGCTCAGCGGAGTCTTCTTCAGAATCTTTTATGTCTTCAAGCAGAAAGCCTTCCTGGTTTCTTATAAAAATTGCCTTCTGATTAGGATTAAGATCAACAGCCTGGGAGTCATTTCCCGATCCCTCACGGGTGATCGCAACCTTACCTGTTACAAGAGTGGTCTCTATCGCGTTTTCTTCATCATAGGCCTTGACATTGAATTCAGTCCCAAGCGCCGTTATATTCAAGGGACCAGCGTTCACAACAAAGGGCATGTTTTCGTTCCTCGCGACATTGAAATAGGCCTCCCCTTTCAGTGTGACATTCCGATTAGAGTGGTTGTAGTCGTTACTGTAGCTCAAAAAGCTTCCTGCATTCAGTATCACTGTTGTTCCGTCGGGCAGGCTGATCTCCGACCTTGATCCATAGGGAGACTTTATTTCATACGTAGATATAGAGGGTTCAGCATTGTCCGCTTCAAACCGGACTGAAAATCTTCCAATTATGAAAGCAAAGGCAAACACTGCCGCTGCTGCAGTAATATTTATTAAAACACGCCTGTATATCGCTTTTCTTCTGATTGATCTTATTTCTGCCTCTTCAGAATCCATGCGATCGATCTGCTGAATTATCCTACTGTAGATGTTTGAGAAATCCGGATCCATTCCCGATCTGGCATTAGTTCCAGGCGAAGCATAGATGTTTTTCATCAGTATCTCCCTGAAAACAGATTCGTTGGCGCTATCGGCCAGGAGGTCAAAAAACTGATTTTTCTCTTCAGGACTAAGCCGTCCTTCAACATAACCTGAAAGCAATGATTCAATGATCTTACTTTTTGACATATGTCGTATGAGTTCATTTACCCTA
>Ga0116192_1000050_pt1 | contig 94548 bp, 129 predicted proteins | sample AD_UKC113_MetaG_FD_89876 | JGI IMG/M metagenome (GOLD analysis project Ga0116192, IMG submission 89876) | Active sludge microbial communities of municipal wastewater-treating anaerobic digesters from Hong Kong - AD_UKC113_MetaG | ecosystem: Engineered > Bioreactor > Anaerobic > Digestate...
AGTGTCAATCACCATGACCCAAATATCGGTTTTAGACTTCACGATCTTTACAGGGATTGTAAGTTCTTTAGCTTCGGCATACTGATTTACAAAGAAAGCAGCTAATAACACTAAAAGTACAGTCCAGACTCTTTGAGTCCATTTTTCTAATGTTTCCACAATTACCCCGCTAATTTTTGTAGAAGTTCTATAGAAGAGACAGTAGCATCTCTCATGAACTTCTCATAAATTCTGTAGTAAATTAACATGGCTTTCTTTGCGTTAGCCTTTTCCATAGAATCAAATGACCAACTACAATTTTGATCAGGTCTTGCAACTTTTGAATAGACTGTAAAAGTAACTTCGTCAATAGTATAGTCGTCAATATACTCTTGACCTAACTTTTCAATTAAAAGTAGAGTTTTCTTACCTTTAAAACCTTGGAAAATCTTATGAATCTCTTCTTGGATAGCCTCGATTAAAGCCATAGATTCTATTTTAAGTTGTTGACTTTTAAACATAGATTGATTTTGAATATGAATTCTACGGTCCAATTCAGCTTCAATTAAACTATAAATAGGGTCTGATTCTTTTAAAGAGTCTAAAACTATATAAAGAGCATCCTCGCTTAACTTTGTTACGTTTTCGTTTGTTACTTTTAACATATAGCCTCCGTATATATAAATATTACAAAATCCAACTATACTTGTAAAATAAATAAAATGCCAGTACCCACTTAATACAGTAGCCGTTTCACATAGATATGGTTGGTTGATATAATTAATCTTAGATTAAGATGGAGATAAGTTACTATGAATAATCAGATTCCAAGCACTACAAAAGTGTTTCAAATCGATATAGTTGGGTCGGTCACTAAAAAGAGATTTTTAGGTGATTTTGAATGCAAAATTCCGACTATGAAAGATCAAGCCTTAATCGCAAAACACGAAGCCATGTTGAATGGCGAATTCCCAGTTTATCTTAATCAAGGTGTCTTAAAGCTCCATAAATGGATAGCTTATCTTCGTTTTACATTAATAAATACTCCAAGATTCTGGCAAGAATCAGAGCTAGGATATGACCTTCGAGACCCAAATGTGGTTGAAGAAGTTTATGATCAAGTCCTAAAATTCGAACAAGAATGGTATAACGAAATCTGGGGTGTTGAAGAGTTCGAAAAAGAGGCAGCTGCGAATGAAGAAGCAGACAAAAAAGAAGAAGCTTGATCCGTATAAGAACCTAAAAAGATTAGGCTATAATACGAGTCAGCTTCCTGAAAGATATAATAAAGATCAGTTAGTTACTTATGCCAAATTTTCTTTGGCTAAGTTTTCTAAAAGACTACTTAAGGATCCAATTTGGGATGAGTATACCGAAGAGGAGTTATTGATTGAGTTTTTTGCTCACCAATTTGAAGATAATGATAAGCTTCGAATTGAGTTTGAACAAGAGATGAACTTAAATCAAGGTGTAGTAGATGATTTTGCAGCTTGGGCTGATAAGAAAATGGCCGAAGATGCTAAAGAGCGAGAACAAATAATGGGGGAGGCTGAAGACTCTATAAGTTTCAGTCCAGACGACGTAATGGGAGATGATTAATGAGTTCCTCACTGAAGATTTCGGCAGATACATCCGAAGTCAAAAAGTCGATCCTCGATATAGGTAAATCTTTAAAAGATCTTAAAGGTTCTAAGGTTTCTGTATTTAATGCAGAAGATCGTAAATTCATCAAAACTGAAATGAAAAAGGAAATAGCCTTGATGAAAGTCAGGCTTAAAGAGAACCGTGAAGAAATCGCTAAAATGGTATCTGAACAAAAAAAGATGACTCAAGGTTCTAAAGAAGAACTTGAAATTCGTAAAAAGATCTTAGAAGGTTATAAAACTCAAGCTAAATTGGCAAGAGAAATGGGTCAAGCCCAAAAAGCTTCAAAAGCTGGTGGCTCGGTAGACCAAAGTGCTGGTGGAGTTATGGGATCCTTAATGGGATTCTTAAGATTAATTCCTGGAATTGGTGCAGTTGCAACTATAGGTTACGCTGCGATGAAAGGAAAAGCTGCCAATGATCAGTATAAAGCAGGAGCAGTTGACAGAAATAGACTTACTGGTTTAGGTGGCGGTGATCAAAACTTCGGATCTGCCCAAGATTTAGCACGTGTGGGATTGACCGAACAAGAAATGATTCAACGTAGAATTGAAGCATCTTCCCGTTTAGGAGGAGCTGCCACAAATCAATCTGAAATGAGAAACGCTGCGTTTGAAAGAGCATTTGGTCTTGAAGGTGGAATGATGACTGGAATTGCCAGCCAACTTCGTGGATCTTTCGGAGCTCAAGGTGGTCAAGACGCTCAGTTGAAATTACAAGCTTCAGTTTACGCAGCAGGTATTGAGGAGGCTTTAGCACCTTATCTTGAAGCTGCAACTCAATTACTTTCTTCAATTAACGAAACAGGAACCCAACAAACTAATGAAATTACTAGTATGTTGGCGCAACTGACTAAAGACGGTGAACGAACTCCAGAGCTAATGGCTAAAACATTTGCTTCTATTAATGACGCAGTTAAAGGTTCTACCGGTGAACAAAACGCTTACTTGCAAACTGCATTTGCAAGAGCAGGTATTGGTGGCGGTACTTTAGGCGGAACTAGATTTGCTATGGCGTCTGGTGGCATCATGGGGCAAGATCGCGCATCACTTGAAAAGCGTGGCTATAATAAAGATCTTTTAGATCAAATGGAAAAGTCTGGAATGTTTTCTGGAATGGGAAAACGTACTGGTGCTATTTTAGACATGTTTAGACAATCAGGTGGATTAAATCCTGGCCAATCAGTTTCATCAATTACAAATCCAGACCGAATGGTTGGGATGAATAATTTAGCTAATAATATCTTCGGTACTAAAGGCGATCAAGGGTTTGATGTTTTAATGATGCTTGAAAAAGTACAAAACAAACAAATGACTCAGAAACAATTTGATGAAAAACTAAAAGAGATGCAAGAAGGAAAAGACCCTACAGTATCTCGTTTAGATAAGATCAACGGAACGTTGGCTGGTCAAACTGAAGTTTTAAATAAAATCAATACTAATTTAATGGAAACTCTTGGTAAAGAGGCCGTTCAAATGGGAAACCAAGCCACTAGAGTTGATAATGAAGGAATCGTCGGCATCAAGAATGTGGCAGGAGCTGTTAATGATTCCGGTGCTACTAAAGCAGCAGGTGATGCTGGTGCTGGAATCGGTAAATTCATTAATGACGGTAAAATTGGTGAAGCACTATTTAACATGGGTGAAAGACACCGTACGAATATGTTAAACCAATCTATGTCAGATGATGCAATAGTTAAGAAGGCTAAAGAGAGATACCGTAAAGGTGAAGCTTTTAAAGGTTATAAAGATGAAGCAGAAGTTGAAGCTAAAATTCGTGAATCTTTAAAACAGCAAAGACCACCTACGGCTAAAGAAATTGGAAAAGAAGTTGCAAATGCTCTTAAAGAATCTCCAATTATCAACAATAATAATATGAAAGTACAGATGCCGGATGGTAAAATCACCGACAGGACTGGTAATTAATGGCTAATAACGAGAATAAACTGTCAAACGAAGTTAAGCATATACTACCTCAGTGTAAGGTGGTGGTTTATCCATGGCAAGAGATCTTAAACGATCCAAATCTCTCAGATGACAAACTAGCAGCTACTACTCGTTTAGATATTTCTAGTCAAGTCCAATCAGTGACATATCAAAAGAATATGGGGTCTGCTGCTGGATCGTTCTCAATTCAGCTTACAAACTCTCCGAATTACGGCACTAATGATTGGAAAGACATTATTAAGCGTGGATATTGGGTTGTAATATATATGACTAACGATGGAGATTTATCTTTAAATCCAGTTGTTGGTCCTAATATTTCTAAAAATAAGAAACAAGAGGCTAAGAGAATCCGTTGCGTCGGTTACGTAGAACGGGTTTCAGTTACCGGATCCACACAAGAAAACAGATCTATTGATATTACTTACACTGTGACTGGTCGTGATTTTGGGATTGTATATGAAGAAACCAATATTTGGCACAATCTATTTGCATTCGATAAAATCATGTTGGATTCAATTGCTCAAACTAAATTGAATATTACTGGTAACGTTAGAGTTCACGATGCTTTAACTTTAATCCACGATTTATTTTACTTTCCATCTAAAATTCCAGGAGCTAAAGTCAACGATAATAAATCATTGCTGTCTATAGGACTTCAATGGCTTCTTCCAAAAGAAATGTTAATCGATATTGGATTTAATCTCTCAGGAGTTACAAATGGCACATACTGGGGAGCACTTCCTGGAGTATTTAAAGCATCACCTACTGGAGCAGGTATTGCAGTTGAACAACCTGGTGATTACTTAAATGGTAATGCTTGGGATCAATTAAAACGATTATCAGTTGCACCTTTCCATGAGTTATTTACAGAACTAGATGATAATGGACTCCCTAGATTAATTTTTAGACCTATTCCTTGGGGTATTGATCAAGATAAATATCCAAAGAATAAACAAAATATCCCACTTTATAAAGACATTAAAGAGATCGTAACTGTTCCAGCTGTAGATCTTTATGACTTTGATTTAGGTGAGGACGAAAATTCACGATATAATTCATTCCTTGCAACTGTATCTACAACTCTAATTAATACAGAAGACAACATCAGTCTTTTAACTGGTAAAGGTTTTCCAAAGAATAACTCAGCTTCTATTAGACGCCATGGTTTTAGACCTATGCATGTTACAGTAGACTCGATTGTTAAAAATGAAGAACTAGGTAATGGTTCTGCAGATCAACAGCAATTAACAGAATTCAATGAAATTCTATATGATTACTGGAATAATGCAGTGTTTGCTGAATCTGGATCAGTTACTAAATTAGGAACTAATGATTTAAAAATCGGTAAAGTTATGAAATTTAAAGCCGATGTTCCTTATTTATCATCTAAACGATATTATATTGAAGGTTATACTGATACATTTATCGTTGGAGAAAAACGTGAACGAGAGTGGACTCAAGAGGTTAATTTAACCAGAGGTTTCGAAGAAGCTGACTTAGCTGCTAAGAAGGGTTTCTTAAGTAGAAATACCACATTTACTCAATCTGGAAGCTTTATTAAAGGTGAAGGGGAGAATAAATAATGAAACGCAGATGGAACGGTTCGATTCAATCTTCTAATACTCCATATTTTGGAGCACCAGGTACTTCTAGAACTGATTATGCACTATATAGATGCATGATTATTCAAGTCCATTATGTGGATGATCCACAAAACATTACAAAGAACTCTCAAAATCCAGAAGTGCTTTATACATGCATCATTTTAGGTGGGGCTGCGACTGGTCAACAGATTTCATTTTGTAGACTTGCTCAATATCTAAACTATTCTGAAAGAACATTAACCCCATCTTCTAAAGATCCAGCTAAAGTTAAATTAAGTCAACACGATGGTGATATTGTCTGGGTTCAATTTGTTCAAGGGCATGATGCGTATCCTATAATTATAGGTCTTGCTAAAGGTTTGACTGATAAAACAGGTGCTAAAAAGGCAGATGGTCCAAGACTTATTGAAGAGTATAACGGTTTAATCCGTAATATAAACAATAAAGGTGAAATCACTCAGACTATGATGGGTGGAGCTGTTAAAGACGGACGCTTTACAGCAAATAAAGAATCTATAATTAAACAAGAGTGGCTTTCTACTGAACAACTTATTCATACTTTCAAGAGTGGTTTAAAACTTACAATTGATGGTAAGAACGATAAAGTTACTCAAAAATTCGCTGGTGGTTTAGAAGCGTCTTACGATGGTAAAAACGATAAAGCTGAAATTAAAACAGCAGCTGGAGCCGTAATGACTATTGATGGTAAAGGCTCAAAGATTACAATTAAAACTGGATCCACTGAAGTAACAATCGACGGTAATTCAGGTAAAATCACATTAAAAGGTGAAATGATCGATTTAGGTGCTTCTGTATCTGACTTCGTAACTCAATTCACCCAACTTGCTACAGCGTTTGCAACTCATATGCATTTGTATTCTCCAGGGCCTGGTGGTCCTACTCCAACATCTCCACCGATGGCTCCGTTATTAACAACTGTAGGAAGTCAAACAGTAAAGGTACAACCATAATATGCCAGGACCTACTTTATCACCAGCAGAAATTGCTCAATTGCAGAAAGAAAAAGCCAAAGCTGAATCTGCAGCCGCTACTTATGCGGCAGCAGTTGCAGGTCAACAACAGCGTGCAGCAGAACTTGCTGTAGCTGATGGTGCTTTTAAGAAATTCTTTGATTACTATAATAATGACATCATTGGTAAATACGATTTAGAAAGACGCTGGATTAATGGTTACACTCTAACAAGTCCAGTTACCGAAGCAGACATTATCAATTGTGCTAACTTAGGTGGTGGAAGATTACAACCAGCTCTTCCGGCAACTGATGTAATTAGAATATCTCAGTTCGATGGTACACCAAGTACCACTGACCCAGATAACGAACTTCAACATATTACTGATCAAGCTCCTAAAGAAACTGTTTTAGTTTCAGGTTACGGTGGAACTGCTCCAGCGTTGACAGTAGTAACAGATTCAACTTTATCAGCTGCATCTACAACTTTGACTCTTACCGATCCTGCAGCTACGTTTTCTCTTACTCCAGGAAACGTTTATGTTGTAAAACATACAGGAACAATTGCAGTATTTAAAGTACTTACTTTTGTAATGCAAACTTCGCCAGTTCCTCCACCATATGTGGCCAATTTAACTATTCAAATGATCGTACCACCTACTGGAACTATTCCAACAGGTAAAACGATTGATGTATTTACTGGTTTTAATAACACTGAAAGAACGAATAAAACCGCTACAGTTGAACCGTTATATCAGCCTTTAATGGATTATCTAATTTTAGATCTTCAAACCCACATTAATACTAAGAGAATTCCCGTATTAAATAATCAATTAGCTGCGATTGCGGCTAATCAAGATCCAGATGGAGCGGCTCAATTATTAGCTGCGTCAGGTAACGTAAATGCATCAAAAACGTTCCTTACAAATTATTTAGTAACGACTGATATTTCTAATACAGGTCTTGCTTCACTTGCTTCTGAAAGAGCATCTAGAACAACTCAAGCCAACACTCGAGTGGGCCAAATTATTGCAAACTACACTGGTCAATCTAAGAATTACTATAATGAAAGATACAACGCAGCTAACAATCGAGCTAATACTTCTAGAGGAAGTTTAAGATTACAAAAGAATGCTGAACAGGTAGCTTCTCAGTCTCAAGGGTTTGCTGATACTCTTACAGCACAAGCAGGAGCCATCGGCGATATACTCCCTTAATTTGATACAATTATAGTTAGATTTAAGATGGAGATTTTGTGGCTTTTGGGATCAATGATTTAATCAATAACATTCAGGGTTCATTGGACGGATTGATTGCCGACTTTAAAGGTGAATCAAATAAAGTCGTTCAGTATCACCAGGGTGTAGCCGAATTTAAAGCTATTCAATCTCAACTTAATCCTGAAAATTGGTCAAAGTTAAGTTTTCCATATACTTTTTCAGTCATTAATTTAAAGAATCCAAACGATAATGGTGGTTTTTCAGACTTCCAACTACCTTTGGCGCCTTCAGCTATAAATCAAAAAGAACAACCAGCTATCTCTATAAAACCGTCTCAAGGTGGTACAACCGTTGGCCATTCTGGAATGTCTTATGGACAATTAAACATAAATGGAACTACAGGTCTTGCACCATTCCGTGGCGAAGGCGGAGTTAATCGTAAAACTGGTGAAGCTATACTTCAACCTAAAGACTTAAAACATAAGTCAGGATACGAAGTTTTCATACATTTAAGAAATTGGTTTAGAACTTACTATCAATTTAAAAAAGTCAGAGGTCAAAACGCCAAAGACTATGTTTTAGTTTTTAAGAACTATAAAGATGGAGAGTTTTTAATTGTTGAACTTGAAGATTTCGAAATGGATCGTCAAGCTGCCCGTTCTTTATTATATGACTATAAGATCCAATTCAAGATACTCTCTCACTTTACATTCAAAAACCCAGCATCTAAAACAGGTTTCTTAGCGGATACTGATGCTTTTATCAATTCAGCTTTAGACAAAATCAATACAGCTCGTGGGGTATTTTTAAGAACCCAAGGTATACTTCGTCAGATCGAATCTACGTATGATGCTTCAGTTCTTGAACCACTTCGCCAATCTACTTTAGCAATTAAGTCACTTTTAGGTGTACCTATAGTTGCCGCTGATATTTCATCTAGAACGATTGTGAATACAGTTTCTACAGCATCAGCTTTATTAATTGCTTCTAGAGAAGCTGTTAATTTTGCCACATTACAGGCTACTGGATCTTCTGAGACTATTCAAGAGATCGAAGGCTTATTGGATAAACGATTATTTGGTACTAAAAATACATTACAAAAGACTTTTGACGCCGCTAATCAACAGATGAAACAAAAAGGTTCATCAGGCTTCTCTGTATTGGGTGGGTTAATGATGAAGATGGATGCTGGACAATTCCCAGAGAAAACTTTATCAATGACTGCAGAAGAACAGTCTAGAGCGGTAGAACTTCCTAGAAATTTCTATGAACAAGCTATTGAGTCTTTAGAACGGGTAAAGAAAAATGCAGAGGACTATTTTAATCTTGGCTCTACTTCTTATGATAATATTTTTGACCGAACCTCAACTCTAAATGCAGATTTTACTAAAGTTCCAACTAATGATGAATACGACATGTTGAACGCGTTTAATGAAGCAATCATAGGTCTTAATTTGTTGTTATCAACGACCGATATGTTTAAATCTTCTTTCGATGAGAAGGTTCAAGATATGGTTAACCGATTTGACGGTAATATTGAGTTGTTTGCAAATCAAGCTGTTAAACAGATTAAGCTTCAGCAAGGTACTACTTTAGAACGTTTAGCACAACAAGAACTAGGTGATTCAACTCGTTGGGGTGAGATCGTTGAAGTAAATGGACTTAAAGCTCCGTATTTATCAGATGATCCTAATGAATCTAGAGATGGTGTTTTAGGACCTGGTCGTAATATTTTAATTCCAATTCCTGTTCAAAACGGTTTCAGTCAAGTTCCTGTAGGTAAAGAAAATAAGCTTACTAAGAATATGTCTGAATTAGAAAGATCTTTAGGTACAGATTTAAAGATCAATAAAGACTTTGACTTAGTCCTTACTTCTTCAGGAGATCTTGAACTTGTGGCTGGAGCTGATAACATGGCTCAAGGAACATTACTTAAATTAAGTTATGAACCTGGTGAAGTTATGCTTTACCCAGAACTTGGGTCTGGTCTAGTAGTTGGTAAGAAGTTTCCTCCAATTGAGGATATTAAAGACCGTATCACAAATTCATTGTTACAAGATAATCGTATCCACAAAGTGGCTGACTTAAGTTTGATTAGAGATGGTGGAGCTTTATATATTAGTTTCAACTTACATATCAAACAAATTGACATTCCCGTACCAGTAAAAATTAAGGTATAAAGGTGTAATATGGCATTAGTATTAAAATCAGAACGTCAGATACAAACCGAAATTCTAGCAAGATTGATTTCTCAATTAGGTCTTAATGACGTAAATCCAGGATCTGTTGTTGACGTTTTAACTCAAGCAGTTGCTCAACAAGACTTTGCGCTTTACTACCAAATTGCTCAAGTTTCAAGATTAGTAGACATTGATTCGTTAACTGGTGATGATCTTGATAATAAAGCATTTGAATATGGTATGGAACGCCTTCAGGCTGAAAAGACTAAAGGCTGGATTACTATTTTACGTCCTTCTGGGTTCGTTAAAGTTTCAACTACGTTTTATGCAGGTTCACCTGCTCCTATTTCTGGCGACACTCAAATCGATGTAAATGATGCGTCTAATGCTTTGATTGGTACATCTGGTACTTTAATTTTAGGTCGTGGTACGAATAATGAAGAACAAGTTCAATATATACTTGCTCCTGTAAATAACACTACATTTTATCGTTTCGTATTAGTTAATCCTTTGACCAAAGATCATGCAGTTGAAGAGACTGTAATTCTTCGCCAAGGTAACGACGAAATCATTCTAGCAGGAACTACCGTAGTTGTGCCTGCGACTGGTGCTTCTTCGGAGATCCAATTCCAAATTGATAATGATACTACGTTACTTGCAGGTGAAGATAAAGTTGAAGACGTTGAGGTAACTGCAATTGAAGCAGGTTCTGCTGGAAATATTCCAGTTGGTGCTATTGACGGTGAAACCGCTTTCCCTTCAGCACCGTTTACTGGAGCTCGTGCTAGAAATGATGTGAAGTTCACAACTGGTCGAGACAAAGAGTCTGATGACGAAATCAGAGACCGTATTAAAAACTACGTACAAGGTATTTCAAAAGCTGTTAAACAAGCTATTTTAAATGCAATCGTAGGTATTGTTGACCCTGAATCTGCAAAACGTGTTGTTTCTGCTTCAGTGGTTCTTCCAATAGTAGAAGCTGGCGCTGTTAAAGTTTATATTGATGATGGTACTGATTTTGAACCATCTTTCTTAAGTCAAGGTTTTGAAATCGTATTAGGATCTTCTACTGGTGGTGAACAACGTCTCCAAGTAGATCGATTCCCGATTGTTAAAGCTCAATTAGAATCCAATTCAGCTGAGTCTTATGATATGTCCGGTGGTGCTAAGACTTTTATTATCCAAGTTGGAACTATTCAAGAGACCATCACTTTTAATCCTGCAGATTTTAGATTCCCAGACATTGCTACCGCTGAAGAGGTGGTTGCTGTTATTAACGATAAATCGACTTTAATCGAAGCTAGAACATCTCAAATTGGTAAGTATATTTTGATCACTGCAAAACGTGATGAAAATGAATCTATCCAAGTTTTAGGTGGAACTGCGAATGCTATTCTTAACTTCCCACTAGATAAAAAAGACACTATCAACTTATATATAGACGACGTTAAAAAGTCTAAAGATGGTGAAACCGCAATCCTTGATTCTGGAAACCAAGCTCCATACAATTTGGATGCAATCGGAGCATTTCCTCATGAATTAAATATCACTGTTGACGGTAAAACAGCAAATCCTTTAGTTGCTTCTTTTGGATCTTTAGATGCTGCTGACGTAAATGCCGTAACTGCTGCTGAAATCTGTACGGTTTTAAATAGAGATATTCCTGGAATTATCGCTACTCCAATTATTTCTGGAACTAAGGTAAGAATCGAATCATTAACTAAATTATCTTCTAAGTCAAAATTAGAAGTTACTGGTGGTTCTTTAAATGACTCTACAAATGGTCTTAACTTCTCAACATCTGAAGTTGTTGGTGTAGACGGTGATTATACATTCAATAGAGAACTTGGAATTATCGAGTTAGCTAATCCACTTGGAATTAACCAATCTGTAACTCTTGGATCACTTTTTACTAGAGGTAAATTAAGAGCAACTCAGTCTGAACTATATGCTCCAGCCAACGGCCAAACCCTTGTGATTAGTGTTGACGGTGGTGCAAATCAAACCATCACATTCGATGCTACATTTACGGGTGGTAAAACAGCTGAACAAACTGCTTTATTTATCAATAACCTTTTAGAAGGTGCAACTGCGATTGTTCGTGAAATTGGTGGATTGTTCTACTTAGAAATCAATACCAATACATATACAACTGGTGGTTCAATTGAAATTAAAGGAACATCTACTGCAAATTCTGCTTTTGGTTTTAGTCTTGATACTGTTAGCACATCTGGAGAGCCTAATAAAGCTTACTTAGTTTCTTCGTCAGTTGCTCCTTATGATTTTGCAGAAGCCGATTCTTTAGTTGCTGTTATTGATAATGACATTGTAAATAATACGTTCTCAATTCCAATGAACTATCCAGGAAATACTACTCTTGGTGTAAGTAACTCTGTATTTAGAGATTCGTCTTTAGGAAATATATTCCCATCTAACGATGAAATTAAAGATTTCTACGTTGCATTTAAAACTGGACCAAATACTCTTTCTGGAGTAATTGAAACAGTTGCTGATCAGGGTTCAAACGTTTTTAGATATACCTTCAATCCAGTTCCTGGAAGTTTTGCATCTTTTGCAGTAATCGGAAACTTATTTAATATCCAAAACTTAGATGACTCTGAGAATAACGGATATTTTGTAATCGTTGGAGCTGGTGCTGATTACGTAGATGTTTTAAATCCAGATGGACTAAATGCATCAGGTCAAACTGGAACTGCAATCTTAAGTCAACGTAGAAGAATTACAGCATTTAACCAATTGACTGGTCAAATTACAGTTAATGCTAACTTCTTCGCTACTCCAGTTGCTGGAAACCAATTCATAGTTATTCCTTCAACTATTAACAATTTAGTTAAATACATCAAGAATACGAAGATTACGTCTTTCACTCTTAAGGGTATTGTTGAAGGTGTTGAAGCAAATACTAAGCTTCAATTATCGTCTAAATCTCAAGGGTCTGATGGTTATGTCCAAGTAACCGGTGGTAATGCAAACCGTGAGTTAAACTTCAGCACTGTTGTTTACCGAGGTCTTCAAGCTTACTCTTATTGGACTGGATTGTTAGCATTGGTTCACAAAACGATCTATGGTGACGATTCTGATTTAGCTTCTTATCCAGGTGTAGGTGCTGCTGGAGTTATCTTTAGAGTTCTTGCTCCGACAGTCCGTAACATTCAAGTTGAACTTGACATTACTCTTCAAGAGGGTATCTCAATTGCGGCTGTTGAAAATGATGTTAAATCTGCAGTTGTTGGATATGTAAATACTCTAGGTGTTGGTGAAGATGTTATCATCGAACGAATCAGAGCTGCGGTTATCGCAATCCCTGGAATTATTGATGTGGTAATCAACAATCCTACTGCAAACATCGCTATTGCTGATAACGAAAGAGCTGACGTTGCAGATCCAGACATTTTGATAGGATAATCCAATGGCTGATAATATTAAACGGTATCAAAACACGCTTCCAAAGGTATTTAACCCTGAACAAAACAGGGTTATCTACGCACTATTATATGCAATTTCTAAATCAGATGATGACGTTGAATTAGCTGTTGAAGAAGCGAAGAAACAATTATTTGTAAGAACTGCAACTGGTAGAAACTTAGACCGATTAGCCAATTCTTTAGGTGTCGAACGCCCGCCTACTTTAGGTCTTACGGATACTGAATTTCAGAATTTGATTCCTAATTTATCATTAAAACCTAAGAATATTCGTAAAGCTTTTTATGATACTGCTGATGTATTCTGGGGTCCTGCCTTCTCAAGAGCTAACATCACGACTAATAATTTTGCACCGTATAACGTCAATGTTGGAGACGTAATTGAAGTTCAAATTGATTTAAGAACTAAACAACAAGTAAAAGTTTTAACGGGTGAAATCGCTGCTCCAGGTGCTGCTACTGCTGAAGAAATGCAGAAGATACTTTCAAGAATCAGAGGAGCTACTGTTTCCATTATCGAAGATGCTTTAAGTGGCGATAAATCTATTAACATTAGAACAAACACTCCAGGACCTACTGGTAAGGTCGAGATATTCAGTTCATCGATGATTTCTACATTGAAATTAGATTTCACTCCTGGAGATTATGACATCCTCGATTTAGACCAACGTGTGGCGATCTATAATACTAATCCAAATGAACTTTTAATTGAGATTCCAGCCATAGTTCCAGCCTTAAGACGTACTCTTAAAGGATCTCATCACTTTCACAGTGATTCCACAATTGAACCAGCTCGTGGGACTGTTCAGGGTATTTGGCAAGGTTCATTTCTTTTTAATCCGAATGGATCTGTAAATACTTTTACAATTACTAAACAAAAAGCCAATCTTCAACAAGTCATTTCAAAAGGAAATGTTTACACTTCGATTGCGGTCGATTCAACTACACTTTTCTTGAATCCATCTGGTGAGTTGATTTTTGGTTTTGGTACTCCAGAACAAGAAGGTCCAGTTAAATACCGTGGGATCCCAAATACCTCAACTATACTTTTAGATCCAAGCTATACTTTTAAGAATAATCACCCAGTAAATACAGTCATCAACGTGATTTCAAAACGTGAACCTTATGTTCCAGTTCGTTCGGGTAAAGACTTAGCTATCTATTTGACTTCACCTTCTGGTGCCCGAGAGATTGTTCAGGACATTCTTAGAACATTAGCCGCGGCTGGAATCATTATTAACTTTAAGATCTTAGCTCCGCGCTATAAATACGTAATAGACAATCCGTATATTACAGAAGACGATGCTCCTACAGAATGAGATATAATTAGGAGCAATGAAACATTGCAATAAATGTCACCAAGACAAACCATTACATGAATTTTATGATTTTAAGGGAACTAAAGACGGAAAACGAAATGGATGTAAGTCTTGTTGGCAATTATACAGAGATCAAAATAAGCATTTAAAGCATCAACATTATTTAAACAATAAAAATGAAATAATCTCCAAAATCAAAGAATATGAATTAAAAAATAAAGACAAAATGAGATTATACAGAACTAACTATACTAGAGAACGTTTGAAAAATGATGCAAAATATAAAATTGCCTTCATTCTAAGAACTAGGTTAAGGCAGGCTTTAAAAAATCACTGGAAATCAGGATCTGCTGTAAAAGATTTAGGTTGCTCGATTCAAGAACTTAAAGTCTATCTTGAATCCAAATTTCAACCAGGAATGACTTGGGATAATCATGGAAAGTGGCATATAGATCATATCATACCTTTATCCGCTTTCGACTTAACTAATAGAACTGAATTTTTAAAAGCTTGTCACTATAGTAACTTACGACCTTTATGGGCTTTGGATAATATTAAGAAAAGCAATAAGTTAGTTATGGTTGATATAATAAACCCAGATATAGATTAGGAGATTAAACCGTGGGAATTCTTTCAAGACCAAGATTTTTACCTCAACAACGACTAGATCTAGAAGACGTAAACGCGCTTTTAGCAGCTCTGCGTACCGATTCTAAGCTTTATACTAAACAGTTTCTTTCTCAAACTAACCTTATTTATAAGGGTTTTTCTGTTACTGGTATCGGCTTAAAATCTGCGACTGTCAATATGGCAGATGCTACTCTTATCATTCCTCAAAATAACAATGATTTTTCATGGTTTACTGCAGCTCCTTCTGAGCCCAACATTGTTATTCCAGATGCTGATTTAGCTGATGGAACTAGAAACTATGTTGAAATTTCCCTAACTACAGAGAACAATACTCCACTTACAAAAGCATTTTGGGATCCAGAAGCAAATTCTGGTGCAGGTTCTGAATTCAATCAAATCGTTGCGACAATCACTGATTTAAAAGTCAACATGGTCGTTTCTACTGGTGGTTTCTCTGGATCACCTGATCGTTTACCTCTTTGCATTATTGATGTGGATGGTTCTGGTAATATCAAAACTATATTCGATCGTAGAAATCTATTTGGACGCTTAGCAACTCCTGTGAATATTGATAATAGGTTCACTTGGGGTACAAAAGTAGAACCAGTTTACAGCATGACTCTTACTGGAGTTACTGGAACTTTTGTAGCTAATGAAACCATCACAATCGGGTCTGAGACTGCGAAAGTAGTAACTGGCGGTACTGGTTCAATTACATTTAATATTCCTTCTGGTATTGGTTTCTTTCCTGGTGACGCTGTAACTGGTGGAACTTCTGGAGCAACCGGTACTGTAAACACCGTATCTGAATCATTTACTGGTGTTGATAAAAACTTAAAGACGCAAAAAGACATTAATGACGCGTTAATGACAGAATTTGCTTTAGTAAAAGGCACACGTTTCTGGTGGGAGAATGCAAATACTTCTCTTTCTGGAATCATTAAGTTCCTGGAGTCTGTTTTAGTCCAAGCCACTGCAACTGCAAAGTTCTCTTGGTCAGGTACTCAATTAAGTATCACGGACGACAACGTATCTCCAGCGAACGATACATTAGGTTACATCAGAATGATGGGTCGTGGCGATGACTTAGCTCTGACTCGTGAAGACGGAACTGGTGGAACTTCAAAAATTAATATCGCTGATGGCGAGGTTTTATATGTTAAAATCCCTGCGACTGGAAATAGAAACTATTCTGCTTCAGGTTCTTCTGATACTAATTATCAAGTCGTTGATATTGCTTCATACATCTCGAGTGACGAAACCTATTGGTTAGCGTATAGAGAAGGAACTCGTCTTTATATCCGTGGTTATGGTGAATTAGAACCAGGTGAAGAAATCAATATCGGTGATCCTGAATTAGAAGATATTTTAGCTCAGATTGCTGCGAATCAAGATATTGAAACTCAAGATCGTAATATTAAATTGATCGAAGGTGGTACTTGGTCTTTAGATGAAACTGCGTCTTTGACTCCAGTAACTCCTGTAAATAATAACTCTACATCTGGAACAGCTTCTACTCAAACTCTTAAAAATGGAAGTGCTCAAGTTGCGTTTCCTTTTACGGTTGCGAATACTACCGACATTTCGACTATTGCTATTAACTTAGCTAAAGCAGGATCTCCTACTGGTACTTTAGGTTTTGAGTTAAGAAATCTTTCAGGTCTTACTGTTGGTTCTTTGATCAAATCTTCAAATACTTTGTCAATTGCAGGGTTTAACGTATCTCCATCTTTACAAACATTTAACTTTGGTGCTGGAACTATTCCAGCTGGTACTTACGTACTAGTTCCCGTATTTACTTCTGGAACTGACGTTGTTGTCTACGGTACATACTCTGGAAACTCATCTATAAGCGTGCTATCTTCTTCAAACGGTGGCGTGTCTTATACTGGAAGTAACTCTACACTTTATTTAGTAATCTCTGGAAACGAGATTGGGTCTGGAGTATCTGCAGTTACGCTTTCAGCAGATGCTTATATCCAAGTTCCTGGACTATTAAGAGCTAGAAACAGAATCGCTGCTCAAACTATTAATCTTCCAAATGCAACATCTGTTGCTTACGTTGACATTAATCGGTCTGGTGTAACTCCTGCGGCTCTTACAGTTGTAGTTGCTGACGAAGACGCAATCACAAATAATGTGAACCGCATTGTGATCGCAAGACGGGTTACCGCTGGTGTTTTAATCGGCACTAAATCATTTTTACTTAAAGATTGTGAAAGATTAGAATTAGATGGTGCATTAGCTGAAATTAATCGCTATATGCAACAACTTAAAATCGGTAAACACGATTCAAATGTTTCTAAAGCGCGAATCAATGCTGCTGATTCTAGTTTATTAAATGGTAATACGTTAAGTCAAGTTGTAGGTAATTTCTTATTAGATTTTACTGGTGCTGTAATTAACTTTACAACTGGTGCAATTCTTAAAGAAGATGATTCAACAGCTCTAGGAACTAACTTTACACCGTTCTCAATTCCAGTCGGTCAATACTTCTGGTATGGTATTTCATTAGTTCCTGGAAACATTACTTCAGATAATCGTCAACAAGCTACAGTCTTAATCGACCTTGCGGATTCTGCAAATGCTTCGGCTTCATTAGCTCCTAAACCTGTTATTTCTGGATCTATTAAATTAGGTGCAATCCAAGTACAAAACATCGCAGGAACAATTACTGTTGTTGATGTTAAACCTCTAGGAGTTGGCTCTGGCTCAGGTTCTGGCGATGGTCAAGGTGCTTCTTTTGATGCAGAATTACGTACTTATTTAAAATTATCTTCATATGAATTTGTAACTGAGAATCTTATTCCAACTGATGAAGATGACAATATTGATCCAGCATCAACTGGTGCTTATTCTCCAGCTACTAAGACTTTCAAACAAGCAGCTGGTCAAACTCTAATTTCAACTGAATTATTGGATGCTGACTTTATTGCTTCTAACCGATCATTATCAAAAGCACGAATCATTTTACGCTACGCTTCTGGAGCTATTGATTCAGCTCCAGTTGTTGAAATCAAAAAGAATGGTGGATCATATCAAACAGTAACAATGAATCGTATCGGTAATACTGATACATTTGATGGTGAAATTAGTTTAGATGCTGCGGTTGGTACTTCATTAATAATGAGAGTCACCGCGTCAATGACTGCCGAGATCTTTGGTTATGGTGTGATGTACGATACCACATTCGTTGCAATTCCTATGGGACTTGCTAAAAATATCCATACAGAATCTTTTGCAGGTCTTACTGGTGTTAAAACTTGTACTTTACCTTTCATTCCAGACCCTAATGCGTTAGTTGTTTACGATAAAACTAGAGGTCAGGCTTATGTTTACGATCCAGCTAATACTTTTGCGATCTCTGGAAATAACGTAATTTTCGTTGCTGATTTCTTTAACTTCCCAGGTGAGACTATCTCTTTAGAGTTTAGACAAATCATCGGAAATGGTATTGATTCATCTGACCAAAACGCAAACAATATTGCGACAAATACCTCAGCAATTGCCGCTCTAGGTACTGCTAAGTTTAAAAACTATGCTCAAAATGCTGAAATGAGATTCGGACAACGTCAAGATCCAACCGTCTTGACTACAAGAGCTGATGCTTCTTTCGGTTTGGATCGTTGGAAAGTACTATCTTCTGGTGGTACAGTCGGTGTTCAAAGAATCGAAGACGGACCAACCGCTAGATACTCTATGAAGTTACGTCAACTTGATTCTACTGCTCGTCAATTCGGTTGCGTTCAGTTCATCGAAAAAGACCGTTGCGTCGAGTTGAGAAACAAACAAGTGACTTTACAAATTACAGTTAAAACTACAGGTACTCAAATTCCAACTCTTAGAGCTGCACTCCTTGAATGGACAGGAACCTCTGATTCTGTAACTTCTGATATAGTTTCAGCATGGTCTTCAACTCCAACATTAGTTGCAAGTGCTTCGTACGTAACAACACCTACTGATATTGCGATTACTTCTACATATTCAACATTTACAGTAACTGGATCGTTCTCTGGATCAATGAATAATGCTGGTATTTTCGTTTATACACCAAATGCTGAAGCTCAAAACGATGAATTCCAGATTACTCAAGTTCAAATGGTTCGTGGACCTACTGCTAGAGCTTGGGAAGCTGTAGCGTTAACTAAAGACGAAGATTACATGGAAGTTTGCAATTTCTATCAAAAATCTTTTGAAGCAGAAACGGCTCCTCAAAACTCTGGAACAGGTACTACTGTTGCAGAACCAAATTCTGCTATGGGACTTAATCACCATAACGCATTATTAGGAGTTAACGTAGTGTTTCCTGTTAAAATGAGAGCAGTTCCTACTTTAACTAAATACGGAAACAACTCTGGTAATTGGCTGTATTACGCGATCGGAAATGCTGCCGCAGTTGCAGCTCCAACAGCTCAATTAAATTTTGCTTTACAATCTTCAAAAGGTTTTTCAATACAACAACAAGCTGTTTCTGCAATGGTTACTGTCGTCGGTCACTGGACTGCTGAATCGGAGATATTCTAATGGCAACTAAAATAACCTCAATCAAAAAAATAGACAAAATTACAGCGTTAAATCATAGTACCGGGGTCATTAACTTGGCGGCTGGTGCGATTTTAACAATCGGCGGTCTTCAATATACTACTGATGCTGTAAAATCTGTAACTTTATCTGGTCTTGTAGGAACTCAACGTTATCAAATCTATGCTGTAATTTCTTCTGGAGATGTGATTCTTGTTACATCCACAAATGAGAACTCTGTGGGACCTGCTGGATATACATCTTGGAAATTAGTTGGTTCATTCTACACGGGTGGATTGGCAGTTCCTGCTTTTGGAGCTTTCGTTAATATTAGAGGTGTTCCAAAAACAGATCGTAGAATTCAATATTTAGGTGAAATTGTAGATCAAAATAATACCGACGTAAGATCTGTTTCACCTTTAACTAACATTTTTTATTGGGAACGAAATGGTCAATTAGCACTATACCAGGGTGGGTATTATCATCAAGGCTCGGCCGGTTCTAACGGATCTAACGGATATTATATTAAAGCTCCTGGAAACTTAGTCCATATTGATGAAGGTGTTGGTGGAGGAAATACTCCAGCAGGTGGTGGAGTTGCTCAAGGGGATGTTGGTGGCAGCATCTACATGCAAGGTTCAAGAAATAATGTTGCAACTACTACTGGCGGAGCTTTTCTTTTTAATGGTTTTGGAATTAGGGGTATAAACGTAGTTCCAACTAGTAACGCTACGGATGGTGGTATTTGGGGAGCTTCTGGATCAGGTGGTGTTATAGATAATATGTCTATGAATACCGCGTTTTTAGGTATGTCCTGGGCTTATATTCCTTGCAGAGTTGTAGGTTTTTCAGACACTTCAATTGAGGACCTATAAGGTATAATTTAACTATATTGGAGATTTAGATGTCAACTGGTAAAGGTTCAAAATCAATAAGAAAAAGTCAACAAGGTAATGATTTATTGCCTTCGGTTGGTTTTCTTAATACAGTAGCTAAGCACAAAGCTACCCTTAATCAAACTGTAATTAATTTAGGTTCTTTAACTACACCTCCAGAAGCAACCGCTCTTGGATTCGTTCAACCTTCTGGCGGAACTCTTGCGGCTTTGGATCTTCAACGTTATAAAAACAACGTTAAGGTAATGTCTACTACAAAGGGTATATTAGATAATCCAATAGATTATCGTATTACTGGAACATCTCAAATTACTCTTGCAGATGGTGCCGCAGATGGCGAGATCTTTACTATTATGGTGGAATCTCAACCTAGAAGTGGTATCAATATAGTAGCGGCACAGCCTAAAGTTGCATCATATCTTTTACCCGCAGGTCAGACTGATATTCCTGCAGGAACCTACACGGTTAATAAAAACCCAGGTGAAGATATTGGCGAGTTTATCGTAATCGTTGATCGCGAAGTTCAATATAGAAATACCGGGAATGGCGTTTCAGGTGGAGATTATCAAGAGATTGCCGGTCTAGTAAGAATGAACGATTATGATCCAATTAATGACCGTAAAGTCGTATTAGTGTGGGTTGGTGCTTTAGTTGATAATCCTCAAGATACTCAATTAGCTTTAATTCAAACCCTTCAAGGTCAAATTGACGCGATGGTTCCCGCATTAGCTGCAGTTACTGGACTTTCTGAAAGTACTTTTCAAACATCGCCAAATGATCCTGATCTTTTAGCATTTTCTGCGTCGGTCATCGCTTTAGCAGCTAGAGTGACCGCTTTAGAATCTGCTAATAATATGACGTCCTACACTCCCACATCTGGATGGGAGACTGGGGTTCCAAGTGGTTCATTAAAATCTATTTCTGCAGCTACTGTAATTCGAATTAATAAAGATATACACGTAACCGGTACTGCTTTTTTTAGAAATGACACCTCAAATCTAAATATTTCATGGTCGCTTCCTATAACTAACGGACTAATTCCTGCACTAGTTAGCGGGACTATGGTTAGAACCAATGAAGCAGGTACAGGTTCAGTAGGTGCTTTGCAAAGAATGAACGCAGTAGCTAATAACTCCACTACAATTTTTTGGCAAGGTTCTGGAATGGGAATACCTGGAAATGATGGTTGGTATACATATTCATTTATTTATAGGTTAGCATAATGAGATTTATAATAAGAGAGCTTGGAGAATAACATGGGCGATCCACTAGTAAGACGTATTGCCAACGCAAACATCAAACCTAATAAATTACAAACTAAAATATTAGGTTCTAATGTTCAATTAAATACCACTTTAAGTAGTTTTACTTTTAATAATCTTCAAGTTGGTAAGACTTACCATTTAACAGGTACGTTTTTTATTAGATTGGATGACGTAACTAATGATGACGCGGCAACTATAAATATTTTAAATGGTGCAACAAACATTTTACAATTTACGGCGTTGATAGGTGCTCCAGATTCTCAAGCAGATAATCAGTACATGCCTGTAGATTTAAAGTTCGTAGCAACTGCAACTACGATTACAGTTACTACTTTAGATTTTAGTACATCTAGCTACATAATAGGAAACGGTAGTACATCCGCAGGATCTTATTTACAATTAGAAGAACGTAATGACGTCGTTGATACAACGGACTTTACATAAGGATGATGAATGAATAATCAATTAACTCCTAGAATTAATATATTAGAAAGAAACGTCTTAATTGACGGTGGTATGAACATTTGGCCTCAAGGAACTTCTCGTTCAGTGGCAAATAATACTTCACTATTTGGTGCAGTATTATTCAAATGTAATAATTCTGCGTCAAATATCAGCGTTACTAATAGCCAGCAAGCTGCTATCGGTACTAATAAATTAACGTTTTCAAATCAAATTTCTAAAACTGCAGCTGGTACTTTAGCAAGTGGTACGGCAATCAATCTTGAATATGGTATTGAGGGTCAAGATTTAGAACGTATTTATGGCAATAATTTCAGTATCATATTTATCGTTAAGTCTTCAGTCGCATCGACAAGATCTGTAAGCATTAGAAATTCTACAGGAACACACTCTTATGTGAAACAGTATACTATTGCTGCGGCAAACACGCCTCAGTTGGTTGTACTTCCTTTTGCTGCTTTATCTACTTGTCCAGGAACTATTAACAGAGATAACACATTAGGTATTTTAGTTGATTTTTCTGTAATTACAGGATCAGGTGGTTCTACATTCACATTAAATCAATGGGTTTCTGGAGGATTCTTATCGGGTACTGGTGAAGATTCTACTTGGTTGACTGGAACAAATCATGACTTTTCTATTGCTGGTGCAATGATTATTCCTGGCGACTGGACTGGTCTAACTCTTGCGACTTACGATTTTGTTAGAGCAACGGCTAATGCTCAAACTGAACTAACTGCAACTCAAAGATATTATGAAACACTAAGTGCTCCAGGTATTACAGTTTCAAATCCTGGAGCAAGTCCTCAAACTATTAGGGCAACTTGGCAATATAAAGTTACTAAACGGGTTACTCCAACAGTAACTGTTGGAACCGGAGCTATAGATAACGTTTCTGATGGTGCCGCTTCTTCGTATTCAAATAATGTTCCAGCGGCCGGTACTTATACAACTGCTAATTGGTCTGCAGACGCTAGATTTTAATGGAGATATAAATGTCTAATTCAATATGGAATAGAAAACGTAATTACCAAATACCAGATTCTCTAACTCACACAGCTGGTACAATTTCTGCAGTATTTGGGACTACGACATATAACGCAAATTTGTCGGGCCTTACTGCCATGGCTCTTTATTATCTTTACATTCGTAAAGTCTCAGGAGTTACAAGTTTAGTATACGTTACTACTGCTCCCCAATCAATGAGAACATCGTTCTCTGATGCAGTTTTAATAGGTGCCTTCTACGCTAACGGAATTACTGCAGGTGTTGGATTTGGATCCTTCGTAAATATAGAGGGTGTTCCTCAATCTCAAGTTTTTAATTATACTGGTACTGGAACTTGGACCAATACGGTTATAACTAGTAGAACTAAAGTTGTAGGCGATAAGATGGAATTAAATCAAACAATTCAGTTTACCGGAGTACCCGCATCTGGTGTTTTTGCGTTAAATTTACCATCGAATATCACTATGGACAACACCAAATTATCTAGTACTACTGGATTCAACTATGATTCTAATTTACCAGGAAGAGCTAAAATGATCGTAGGTTCGGCATACGAAGGTTCTGTATTGAGAAACTCAGATACGTCTTATGTATTATCATATTTAGATGTAAATGCTAACGCTGCGTTTGTTACACCTACAGCTCCTGCGGCATTCTCTGCAGCTGGACATTACATTCATGTTGAAGTGATACTTCCTATATTAAATTATTCTAACGTACCGTTAAAGGATAGATAATGAAGATTGCAATTGTTAATTTAAAGAATAAAAAGGTAGAATTCTCGTATGAAGCCGAAGATATAAACATCAAATCTTTTGGTGGTCCTTGGGGTGACCCATCACAATGTGAACACATCAAGATCCCTCAAGAATTAGAGTCAGAACCTATTGAAAACTTAGAATCATACGACGGTGAAGAGCAAATTAGTACTGAAACGGTATTGGACGGCGAAGAACAAGCTTATGATTCTAATAATAGACCCGTTCGAAATCCTTTAGGATTGCCCGTTATGGTACCTAAATATAAAGAAGTTCCAGTTATAAAACAAACCCGTTTAATGAGGATAAAACAATGAAACTAAAAATAAAATCATTTAATAAAACAGTCGCTGCGTCTGCTACGCCTGAGCAATTGACTAAAGACAAAATCATTACGTCTAACGCGCGTATCAAAGCTTTAAATACTAATACAAATCCAGTGTTTATTGGTGGAGAAGATGCTCAAACTTATCCTCTAATTGCTAATCAAGAGTTAGCGTTAAACGAATTGTTTTCTAAATCTGGAGCTGATGAAGTTGACTTATCAGAGATATTCTGTAAAGTTACTACAAACGGTGAAGGCGTAGCAATCATTTACGGTGATAAAAAATAGATACGATTGTATACTTTAGGAGTACATTATGATTACAATGAATGAATTGTTAATGGGTCGACAAACGTTCGACCAATTGACTCCTGAACAACAGAAGAATGCTACAGAATTACTAAGCAAAATTAATATAATTCGTGCTGCGTATGGTAAACCAATGAAGGTTAACGATGGTATTCGCAGACCTCAAGATACTCCTAAAAACGGTGCGGCTAAATCAAAACATTTATTAGGTCAGGCGATAGACATCGATGACGATGATACATTATTTATGTGGAAATGGTGTTTGGCCAATCTAGATCTTATTCAAAAAGCTGGTTTATATTTAGAAGATCCGCGATGGACTCATGGTTCTGTAGGAACATGGATGCATTTTCAATCAGTACCTCCTGCTTCTGGTAAACGGATATTCGTTCCTTCAACGGCTCCAGCATCTGCTCCAAATATTTGGGATGGAAAGTACGATCCAAAATACGATAAAGTGATATAAAACTTAGGCGCCAGGTAGGACTCGAACCTACAGTCTCCCAGGTATCTACCCGAGGTTTTACCATTAAATTACTGGCGTGCTATCCCAAGAACCTTCTGGACTTATTTAAAGTCTCGAGGGTAATTACGTCCTCTACTCCTTCAACTTATACCAGCTTGGTTTTTACAGCGTATCGATCTATGGCCGGCACAGCCGATACTTCTGCCTCTTGCGTCTGGATGATCACTTCCACGACCGCAATAAATAACTATTTAATTATCAAAGAACAAAGTCCGTTTCGTTCTATTTAATCGTAACTAAAGATTCACCAATATTTACAGCAATAGATCCATCTTTATTGATTGAATATTGAGTACCATCACCCACTAAATTATAAATAATAGATTTAATCGTTGATGCGTTACTTGAATTAACGCGTTGGCCTACATAGGGTTTTAACGCTTCTGTTAATTTCTCCTCAAGAGTTAATTTCTTTTTATCTTCTTTAGAAGGTTCTTGAACAGGTTCAACGACCGTTTCAGTTGATGCTTCTACTATTGCTTCATCTTGCTGAACTTCTTCAGCTTGTTTCTTTTTAGCCATTAGTGTCTCCTTTAAATTTGTTCTAAAACTTTAATCATGTGTTCTGCAAGACCTGGTTCTTGGCGCCACGCTCCTGCACCTTCTGACCAATAGATTCTAATAGCAGTCCTCCATTGTGGGTTATACTTCTTCCACATGCGAACGTACTCAGGACCTGCCATCATCATGACTGAAATCAATTGATTAGGTTCATTTAGTGGTGCAAATTTACAGTTAAACAATATACTTAATCGTAAATTAATCTTCCCTAATAACTTAGGTTCTAAGTCAGAACATATACGCAAATGATTCATTGTATCCGGTGCTAAAATATCTGCACCATTTGGAAATTTCTTTAAAGTTCCTGGGTAATCTGCTTCAGTATTTTGAGCGCGGTATCCACGGTCTTTCGCTGCGTAATATAACTTTCTAACCGTTTCAGCATGCCCTTGTTTTTTAAGTCCAGCAACTAAACAATTTAATTGGTCACGCGTAAAGTTTTTATGATTATTTGATGGTTCCTCAGTCGGATGCCTCATTGCAACCACTACACCATTCTCATCGTATTTAATATACTTCATGAGATCAATTGATTCTGCGTTGTAATCAAACAGGACCATAAGTCCTGCTAATCTGGCTGAATCCATTTTATCTGTAGCACCAACGTCTTTTGGAAGACCTAATTCATCAAAAATCATTTTAACTCCTAAATAAAAATCGGGCTAGTCTTTTATAATACAGATTGCTGTACATATTATATAGTTTCTAGCCCTAACCCAAGGCAATCTCGGGGTTAAAACTCGAATCCTAAACCAAGAATCAATCCTGATTTTTTAGTAATATCAACACCAATCATTGGAACTAATCCCATGTCGAATTGATATTGATAAGTTAAAGCAGGAACATATCCAGTATTAACTTTCGCTTCTGCAGAATATTCAGGTCCTGTAGTATCTCGATCTGTAGTGATATCTTGAACACTCTTATGAGCAATAACGCTAATAATATGCTTTTTAATTTTAGTAGTTTCTTTTTCAACTACTCTTTCAGCATAAACAACTTTCTCCTTAACTACTTCTTTTAAAGATTGTTCTTTAAGTTGTTTTTTTAATCTAGAAATCTCAGCATATGCAGATTTCAATCGCTCATCACAAGTTTTGACTGGAGTACAGCTGTATTCTTGTTCACCGTCTTTGATAGTTTTAGCTTCACTTGCTGATACATAACCCAATGCAATCGCAATAATCATTAAATATTTCATTTTATACCTCAATTACTGTTGTTGTAAAGAACCGTTAGATAATACTTTGAACTTACAAGATGTACCATCGGTTGTTGTATATAAAGTGTTGATTGCAAGTTCAGCTAAATAAACACGTTCTAAATCGTCGCAATATCCGTATTGATTCATAGCTGCATAGTATTTACCACCAATTTTAATGAAGAATTCTTTAGCGTTAGAGCATGGAGCTTTAACCATAGTTACTTGTTGACCATTAACCAAAGTAGTCAAATTTGTGACTGAATTATTAATATTAACTACTTGAGTATTTAAGTTATTAACTGTGTTTGTAACCGCATTAAGCATTGAAATCGTTGCGAAGTTATTGTTAATGTACAACTGTAATGCATCAAGTTGAGATTGCGTTACACCATTTTGATTAACAATATTATTAACTTGTACTGTTAAGTTATTTACAGTTTGATTCATTGCTTGTAAAGCTGTAACACGCGCATCTAAATTAGAGATCGACGTGTTTACACCAATCAATTGTTGGTTAATGTAAGCCGTGATACTTGAATTTAGATTCGATATTTGTTGTTGAACCGATGCTTGTAGCGCATTAATTTGAGCTTGCAAATTATTGTCTGCCGCAATACGATTATTAATTTCAGCTTGTAACGCAGCCTGTTGCGCTGCATCTGCGTTAGCCATTTGAGCTTGTAAAGCTGTAATTTGATTTTGTAAGTTTGTATGTTCTGCTTGATGTTGGGCTAACGTATTCTCAATAACAGATACCCGAGCCGCTAATAACGCGTCGTTTGCTGCATTCAATTGTAAACTTTGTTCAATTACAGTCATGCGAGCATCGTTTGCAGAACCGTCCTTTGCTTCTACTCGTACTGTTTCAGTTTCTTTAGCACAACCTGCTAACAAAACCAATCCTAGAACCATTACTAACTTTTTCATAAAATCTCCCCGCCTTAAAGGCATTTATTTGTCTATAATATAACTATAAAACAAAAATTTGCCCACTAACAAATTTTTGTAGTGGATTATCACAATAGTACATATCAAAATGATACTATGTCTTAACTTTAAATAAAGTGAACTTGGTTGGCGTATAAACAATCACCGCTCCTTGTGAATAACTAGCAAGTCTGATAACCAATTCATCTCTTGAAGTAGGAGCCAACATGTAATGTTTATAACCGTGGTGTTCATTCATGTAAACCACAACACATGATTCGATGTCTACAAACTTTTCCATTGCTTTAAACACTGCTTCTTCGACCGAATCTTGGAAATTCATTCCATAATCTACAAAATCCATTTTAGCTTTATTCAATTGATTCATTAATTGCTTTCTAATAATCTCTGAAGGATTTTCAAGTTCTTCTAAGATGATATAATCTCTGCTATATACTGAATCTTGGGATTCTTCTGCCTTTTCAAATGAAGCCGGCTCACATGTTTTATTTTGAACTACGTATTCTTCGACAATACGATATGATCGTTCACGAATAATAGCATTAAAATATTGATCCCAATTAATAACTTGAAGAGTTAATTCCATAGATGTTGATGCCAAAGTTTTACTCATAAGTCCTCCGAATTTAATGGAACTGCACCGATATCAAAACTTAGTTTAGTTGGATTTTTGTCCATAAATTCAATACCTTCTGGAGATAGAGCAACATAACTCACGATCGCCCATCTTTCTAATTGATGTGGTTCAGTCACAAATTTGATCATTAATAACTTACATAAGGAACCTGTTACGAAACCTTTATTTGCATATTGATTTATTTGATTTGCAACTTTTTGAGCAGCGTCAAATATGTTTCTCTCACCTACAGCCATAGCTCCGAAGTATCTTACTTGATCTATTACTTTCTTTTGAGTAGTAGTAACATAAGTTAATTCACGTTCTATAACAGTATGCTCGACTTTAATATCCATTGCTCTTTTTGCTGCGGTATTGAATAAATGGTTCAAAGGTAAATAAATATCATCAGCTTTGATCGAGTTGGATGCTGGAAAGTTTTTAAGTAGCTCTTCAGCTTTATTGATTGCGTCTGAAATAGACGACTTTTTAGCCCTATTCAGGCTTATTTTTACGGACTTCATATTTTCTCCTATCTGCGTCACGCAGAGGTTAATTAGCATACCGTCACGATACGCTGGAAGTCATCATACACTATTTAATCTGATGAGTCAATAATATATTTTAGTTTAACCACGTCATCTGTATTTGGAAGTAAACCATAGCAACATTCCATGATTCCACATTTAGGTTCAAAAACAATAGGATAGCCCGAATGGGAACGGGCCTCTAATGGTGTAATCACGAATCCTGTACATTCTTTAACTAATTCATCGTACATTGGGTGAGTATACTCGGTTAGGCACTTTCCAATAGTTTTTTGAACGTACATAGAAGGATTATCCCATTTAACCATTTGATTCCTCTTTTACAACTTTATTTAAAGCATCTAAGATATTAACATACAAAGAAGAATCGAGTTCTAATAAGGATGGAACACTCATCTTTTGTAACTTTTCTATTTTAGAATAAATCTTCTTAATAGTAGTGTATTTAATTAAAGCTAAATTGTATTCTTCAGTTTGATCAACTATTTTTCTATCACTATACTCAAAATCACCTACATTATAAATACGGTCGAATGAATCAGTTCCAACAATAGCTCCATTTTTCTTCCAATATTTCTTTCCTTTAACTTCAATTTGTGCTTTAGTTACTCTTTCAACTTTTGCTGATACCCAAAATGATAATTCAGATCTCCACCCATAAGAAATGGAAGCTTTTACCAATACAACGTCGCCTTCTTTAATATTTTCAAATTTAATAGTTTCCATGTTATTCCTCAATCTTCCAACAAGCTTCGTTTCTTAACGTCTCTTGAATTTGGTGACCCTGTTGAAATTGAATAAACAAATGGTCAATTGGTACGTCAATTACGCATTCATCGTCTTCAGCTGTAAAAGTGCTTTCGTTCAATTTTAAAACAGTCATACCCTCGTTCATTGCGTATTTAAGACACTCGTTTCTAATGATTAAATTTTGAGCCTTATTCATATTAAAGTCCTCCTAATTTAAAAGCTAAAGCCATGAGAAACGGTAAAGCTATTGAAGCAAAACCTAACAACATAAAGATCGGACGTAAATCTTGTTCTGGTGAACTGTAAAATTGATTACCGTTTTCGTCTTCAAATAAACAATCACCATCAACACTTTTCCATTTATATTCGTTCATATTTACCTCTTAATATAACTATACTTTGATCTAAAGTTAAGTTACAAATAAAACTATACTTTTATCATAATAGTACGAAAAGCGTCACTTTTTGAGACTATTCTTGTATCCTGAGATTAAATGATTAAATTTGTTCCACCGTTCTTCAACTTGTTTAGAATTATAAGTTATAGTCTTACGGTCTGATGTGTTCATTGAATAGCCTTGATCGTCTGCGAATCTACCATGATCCCAAACCAGATCAGTCAATTTGTGGAAGAAATGATCTTTCTTAGTAATTACCGACTTTAAATTCTCGTTATCAGTCTTAGCTTTAAACAACATCACACATAAAACGTAATTTAGGGCTAAACTTAGTAGAGTCAAAAGTAGGATCTGCATATTATCTCCCACTAAAGTGTTTATAATTATAGTCAGCGTGAATATCGCCTTTAACCAATTGGTTAATCACCTTTTCTTCTTGATCACCGAAAACTATACCTATTGAAATTGGCCCTAACAGAAACTCAATCTCAAAAGGCTTATCAAAGAACACACCAAACCCAAATTCCCAAGTGGTCCAGGTAAATTCACCGTATACTCTAAATAAGTTCATATTAAGACTCCTCGTAATAATACACTTGATATTTTAAATCCTCAGAACGTAATTGAATGTTAATAATAAAACAATCCATCATATAAAAGAAGTCTTGAAGTTGATTAAAACTACCAAAAACTTTATTTTGTATGTTTTTACCTAAAGTGTTCATTATGCAGCTCCTTTTTCTAAATCGTTAAAATAGTCATAAACTTTATGTTTCGCCCAGAACTTTCTGGCCCTTTCAGTCTTAATGATCCCGTAAGCGCCAAACATCCAACCTTCAGCTTTACACTTCTTTTTAAGTTCTTGGACTAACAAAGAACCATAGCCCATTCTTCGGTGGTCCTCGTATACCATTAGGTCGTCTACCAATAGTAAATTCCCATATTTGAAGATTCTCGCATCAGCCACGGCCTTACCGTTAACTAGAACCCAACACGTTTCACCATACACGAACTTTACATCTTTAGGCATATTATAGTCCCTCTTTAATAATCGCGTTAGAAGTGTAGATATTCTTACTCAATTTTAGATTTATTAAGTCGAGTTTATCCCAAATTTCTTGAATTAAAGTTTGTTCCACATTATTCTCCTATAGCTTTCTTTAAAGTTTGTTCAATTTCGTTTCTTAAAGTTGGATGTAAATGGTAAGTCAAAACTTCTTGAAGTAATAAATACATCTTAGGAGATTGACTCATTAAATCCGATTGCAATTGACTTTCTAAGTCTTCAGCAGGTCCAGATAAGCTTATAAGACTTAAATCCGGACGACATACACATGAGTGGTTTTGGATAGTTTTAAAGTCAGAAGAGGGAGTGTATTGGCCGACGGTCCAACTTTCATTAGTCCAATTTTTAATGATTTCAGCTTTACTTTTCATTATTGCACCGTCTGATACTTTCTAGGAGCATAATCGCTCACTCGATCTATGTGGTTAATAACTTCTGAGTCAGATCTAAAACTAAACTTTCTCAAAATCACGCCATTCAAAACTAAAACCCAGTAAACGCCGTAATTATCGACTTTCTTAGTAGCAAAGAAAACCATTTTATAGTTTATATCAGAACCATCCATTAAAAACCTCCAATATAATTAAAAAGAGTCATGCCAATAAAACCAACCGTATAAAGTAAAGTCACAAAACAAGCAATACTTTCCATAAATTACTCCTGTACCAAAATAGGATTCTTAGCAATAAAAGCATCTACACCAGAATGGTAGTCTTCAAAAGCATTAGCATTCGAAGTATGCCAACCTTTAGACCAAGCCTTGTACATCATAATTCTACGACCTTCAGGAACTTCATCCTTAATAAACTTAAAGAATTCAGTATCATAATGTGGAACAGACTTTAATCCAGTATTAAAAGCCTTTACACCATATTCGTATGCTTTTGCTTTAAGATCTTTTAATTTAGGTTTATTAGATTTCATAATGTAATCTCCTATATACATAGTATAAGCTATTTCGACTATACTTATACACTAAAAAGTATAGCTGATTCAAAATAGCACATATAGATAAAGGATCTATATCACTATGAGCCGGGGCGGAACCCTTGATGCTTATATAGGATCTAAATTAGGTGCTACCGCAGCGCGAAGCACCGGCGAGCGGGGGGTTTTAGCTGGTGCCATCTGCAATATACGGACTGCATTTTATGGGCTATACCGCTTAAATAGGATCTGGATGTACGCATTTCAAAATTATGTTGACAAATCAACCAGGTGGAAGCTATTATAGGATCTATTAGATAGCGCTGGTAGCGCGCCGGCGCCGTCTTGGCGCAGCGATAGCGTCTCATAGTGGTATAATATAGTTTTGACCTTATGACTATACTCAGATCCTATTTAAGCGCAATTGGAGCATGCTGTGCAATGTAAACGATGTAAATCATGTATGGCGAATTTGCCGTTATCTGCATTCGGTGTTTCTCGACATGAGAAGGATGGGATGCGTCCTACATGCTTCGAGTGTCAAGCTCAGTATCCACGCCTTAAACGTAAAGCCAAATATAAGGATCTACGTTCTCATATAGATGATTCTGTTATTAGATCAGTTCGTATGCAGAATATAGCTGTTCTTGATACGGCTTTAAAATCCACATTAGAGGTTCGAGCTCTTAACTACTTGACCAAAGTTCCATATAAAGTTTTCTTTGGACCATCTTCAGTTAATGGAATGCACTCTATTGCCTTTTTCGACTTTAATTCAGTCTTATACCGTGAATTTATATTCTCAGGTGGAGATGCGAATATCCAAGAGATTATATTAAACATATTACGTGATCATAATCTTAGGCTAGAATATACCGATGGAGATTTAACGACTTCTCTGTCGACTATATATTATGTCTAAACGCGTTACTACTCAAAAATTATTACAGCTTAGATCCAGAATGGTGAAAGAAGCCACTCAGCGTTTTCATACAGATCCTGAGGGTATTGCTTCCATATATGTTATACGCCTCTTAGAGGGCCTACATAAGAAAGCCACCGTCAGTCAAGCTTACATCGATATTGTCAGGTTAGAATCCGGTAGAAAAGCCTCTTACGAAGCAAAGGTAGCTCATATATTAGAATTACATGAGTCTGGCCGAATGGTGGAATTAGTTGAAACGTACGGTCAAGAGTTCGAAGCTAACTATACGATTACAGATAGCTTTATGGTTTTAAGCGGTTGTTTTAATCCTAGAAATCCTAATCAAACTAATGGATGGCAGTTCACTAATTTAGAAGATGCTCTTAAAAAGAAGTTCTTATTAATTTACTACCGAGTTTACGACCATTATGTGAGAAATGTCCAATAATACATCCAAAGAACGTATTAAAGATCTAGTATATATTTAATGCGTTCTATCTCTTTGGTGACTATTTGATGAATCCTACTTTCAGTCACCCCAGCTTCTTCTGCAATCTCAGCGTATTTATAGCCCAATAAAACCTTATCAAAGATAGCCTTATATTTAGGCTTTACAAACTTCAAAGCTAAATGTAAGTCTAACCGATCATCCACACTTACGTTAAGGACTTCAGGCTGGTTTTCTATATACGAAGCTTGCTCATCAGACGAAGCTTGCTCATCAGACGAAGCTTGCTCATCAGACGAAGCAACCTGGTTTATACTCTTCCGTTTGTCATAAGACTTAAAGCCTTTTCTATGAAGCTCTTGTTGAGCTTTAATTTCGTTAAATTTTGCTTGGATTGCGTTTGCTTCATTATTGTAAAGAGTGAATTCTGCACTAGATAAATCTTCACGGTCTAACTGACGTTCTAACCACTTAAGTCTTGCTTCTGGGTTTTGACGGTCCATGATTTAGCTCCTTTGTTAGCTATAAATACAATATATAAATATAACTTTACTTTGTACAATTAAAAGTATAGTTGTATCGAATTGATGCATGAGAGTTAAAATGGTGGACCTGGAGGGAGTCGAACCCTCGTCCGCAAGACATTACTCTCAAGACCTTTTACATGCTTAGGCTATTTTAAAGACCAGCTCCCAGTCTTAGGGGCGATCTGGCTTCAAACCATTTCACCCTCCACCATCTGATCTTTACAGGCGTCAGAATTCCTCAAGCTAGTTTAAAAGTCCAGCTTAAATGACTCTTTTTGATACTTTCTGTTTCGAGGTTGTATCCACCCAATCAAAGCTAACTGCAATTAAGCAGCGTTTTGAAATGCGAAATCGTTAGATTCTGCATTTATAAATCGAAGCAGGTTTTAACCGTCCACTTCACCGGTCGCATGATTCTAAGCCTATTTCTCCACGTCGAAACCATGGCAGGCCCAATTAAATATAACTTAACTATTTAGATCTGTAAATCGATCTCTATTAAAAGCTCTGACCACTCCATCTTCAGCCAAAACGTAGTACATCTTGTGAAGTTCTTCTATTATTTTATAACTCTTACCTTCGATTAAATAAGAAGCAAATCCTTTTATGCATTTAAGTTCGTAGAGATAGATCATGATAAATCCTTGTATCTTACAAGACCTTTATAGAGCAATTTTATGTATTTTATGTATTTAAGGATAGTCATATTTTTAAGCTTTAAAATGTGCTTACGGTTAATCCAAAAGTATTTAACGTCTCTTTTCATTTCCCACTCTGGATTGAAATCTAAATATTCGAACGTTTCTGTATTGAGTTCTACAGCTCCCCATCCTAGATTTCTATGATTACCATAAAGCCATTCAGTTTTCATACGACTACCTTATTACACCTTTCGGCAACTTTACATCCATACACGCAATTGCCATTTCAGCTGTTTCGTCTTGAGTCATTTCTTTGGCATGTCTTACTAAGCATCCCCAAGCGGCTTCTGACCCTATTTGAATTACGACTTCATTTTCAGATTCATGGTTCATAACGAAACCAGGATCTTCTTTACCTTCAGGAATAGCTAATATGAAACCATCTTTTGTAGTGATGGTCTTTTGTTTGGCCTCCATATATTTCAAACAAAAGTACAAGCGTCTGTGGAAGCTATAATGAATCGCCATTTAATCCTTCTTTCGGTAAACTCTTATATTGCCATTTAAGTTGTTCTAAGCAAATTCGTTCACCTTTATTGTTAGTTAAGATAAATCCACCGTCCCTCATATCGAATCTAAGGTTGATGTATTTACAATCCCAGTTTTTAGCCCAAGACCAATCCTCGACTCCAGGCTTTAACGTATTTCCATCTTCTTCATACATGTCATCAATATCAACGGCCAAAGCTTTAATAGTCTTAATGAATTCGTCAAGCTCTGATTTATTGTGCCACATATTCGACTCTACCATTTGATTATGATACGCCAAGACTGGAGGGCAGTTTACACCTGGAACTTGGGGTTCTGGTGGAGGATCTTCTGGCTTTTTATATTCAACGTAGTTTGTAGCTTGCCAATATCCATACTCGTTTGAAAGATCTGGATTAGGTTTATTTCTAGACCTAGCGGCTTTCTGTTTAGCTCTTCTTTGGGCTCTATTCATAACAATCCAATCAACGATTCAATAAGTCCAAATATAAGTATTCCACCAAGTCCCACTCCAACTGAAACTATAATCAAGACTAAAATACCACCTGTGATTTCTGTAAGTCTATCTCTATTCATTTAGTATCTCCTATTAGATTTAGCTTGACCCATTTCATCAGCATGGTCTGCCGCTTTCAATAAGTTTTCAGCTAACTCTCTTGCATCGTCGGGACTCAAGTGAATTTGGACCTTTGCACCTTGAACTTCTTCTTGTTTCATTGGATCCCAAGTAGATTCTACAACTTGAGTAACTACTACCATGTCATTAGATCCAGCGGTTTCTACGGATTGACCACGTTCTTGTTCAAATTTATATTGCACCCAAGATTTCATTTAAGTTCCTCTAGTTCTTTCTGTTCATTGATTTTTCCAAGTAGGTTTTCTTTTATCGTTCTTCCATTTTTCAGCCATATAAAGCTTGTACGCTTCGTGCACGTTTGACACGTCTTTGAATGTAGTGCAATTAGGATGCGTGGTCATAGGTGCATCTTTAAACATGATTCTACGAGCTTGAAACATCTCCAAATATTGATGACATTTATGTGTCTTTCCGTACCGATGAGTATATTCGCTCAGTAAGGCTTGGAAGTGTTCAACCGTCCAATCGTAATTAGATCTATTCTCGCGTACCCAAATAGAACACGGATGATTTACATGTGTAGGTTTATAAGGTGCATTTCCACCAGTTAAATGGATAGCAGTACTCAACAGCTGACAAGTCTCAAGTACCATCTTGACTACTCGCTTATCATCTAACTCTTCTGCGCATACTGTAGGGTCTGGGTGTGTAGCAAAGATATTCATATTAAAATCCAACCTTTTCGCAGGACACTTTACGGTAATTAGTATCTACGTAATAGTTGTCAAATCTGTATTTTACAGCTTTCAAATTCATAACCATATAAAAGTCAAAACCTTTATCTAATACTCGAACTACCCCAGCTGACGATTCTGGAAATAAAACGTGCTGAAGGCAATCGTCAACTTCCAAAACACGGACCGAGGCGCAGCCTTGGATCATAAAAGCTAACAAATAAATGGCAGCTATAGTCAATAAACTGGTCAAAAAATTTTCTTTTGTTTTAGTCATTTATAGACTCCCGCTAACGGGTATCGGCCTGGTTTTAATGTATTGACGACTTTCAATAGATCTTTCTTTGAAGTGTAATACCACTCGGGCTCCGTGTACGGATCACCTTTCCAGGTGAAAGTAAAATACTCTCCAACTTCAACTATATGAATCTTTTTACAGTTATTATTTGAAGTGTTTAAACCACCTACGTATTGATAACGGCGTCTAAATTCAACTGCTCCGTAGTTTCTAGCACTTGCGCAGATGAAAACATCTGGACGAAAACCTGCACGTTTAAATACAGGAGCCACTACGTAATACTTACGCTCAATGGTTCTACGATGAGGCTTTCTAACTAATACTAAATCGTTTGAGAATCGATCTTGATAGACCCAACATGCAGTTTTAGGCATTTGTTACCCCTTGTTATTGATATTCATCATTGACTTTACCAAGTCGTAGGGAAATATGAAACCTTGTTTTTCAAACCAGAATTCAACTTTAATTGGTGCAATCACCTTCAAAATACCGAATCGTTCTGATACGATTACGCCTGCTTTTTCGTGGTACGTTTCGATACACTTTCTAAAAGACTCCAACGAAAGCTTATTCTTTAGAGTATTACAATGCTTACATGCAGGGAACAGATTCACCACATCATCTGGTCCTCCGTCCGCCCACGGGATAACATGGTCGCAATGCCAACCTTTAGATTTTAGTTGAACACCACAATAAGCACAGTGTCCACCAAATTTGTGGAATACATCTTGACGTATCGACTTATCTATAGGTTCACGATCATCACGGCCGAACATTATTTGGCCAATTGATAATAAACTTCAGTGCGGCCGATAGAGGTTCTTTTAAATCGAACATCATCTTCTAATAAAGTCGATATTTCAACTGGAATTCCGTGCTTTATTTTGTTTCGCTCTTTCCAGTAAACTACAGTTGGGTGATCGTCGTGTTCTAGTTTCATTAATTTCCAAAGATCTGCAAGTCTTAAAATTGATTCAGGTCTACGGGTAAAAAATGTATGTATTAAGTTAATCATTGTAACTGCCGCATCTTTTTTAGATACTTCCTCTTTAATTTGTTCCATTATAGTCTCCTTTATTTAAAACGGAATGTCTTCTTCGTCATCGTTTTCAAGTACTAATTCATCTGGTAATTTACTAGATAACAAATCTACATATTGTTTTTCGTCTTCTGCACGTTCTTTAACTAAATTCTCAATAGCATCTTTATTGCCATTAAGTTGTTCTAGAACATTTAGTGCCAAACTTGGATCATTAGTTGCCAAAGCACTAAAGCTAGATTGGATAATTTCAACCAATTTCTCAGTTGCATTGTCCAGTTTTTGGATCATTTGTTTGTGCTCAAACTGCATAGTTGCTAATGCTGACTTTTTCATTTTGAATTTCCTTTGTCAAAACCGACTTTTAATTCTTTGTAAGTTTCGCCTACAGATTTACCTAAGCACTCAGTACCAGAATTAGTACCTTTGCAAGCGTCGCAACCTGATACGTACATTAACCATCCGACTATCATTCCAAAGAATAGATAATCCACAATTGTGGTTGTAGAATTTCTTACTGTTACTTTTGGCTCACTCATATTATCTCCTTTTAAAATGGTATATCGTCTGATGGATCAAAATTTGGTTCTGGTCCAAAGTCTTTAAATGGATCATCTTAACTTTAGTTTTCATTTTCGTTTATCCTTATACTTCGGTTTTGTTTTACCGTATTTACCTTTACGTTTAGCGTTCTCACCTTTGTTAGGTCTACAGAAAGAACAGTTTAAATCTTTACGACGCTCCCGATCGTCAACGGTGGAATTAGTATTAGGTTCTCTATTTTTACCCAACTGAACCTCTGCGTTTTGCTTCTTCCACGACTGGACAGACTATTTGACCATGGATTTTGTATTGATCAAATAGTTCATATTCATGAAGTTTATTATAAAGAGTTTTAATAGTAACCCCTAAACTAACTGCAGCCCGTGTTTTATTCCCTTTGTGAAGTTTTAATGCTTCGATAATATGAAGTTTTTCCATTTGAGCTAATGTTAAAAACGGGGGATCTACTCGATCATTGACCGGTCTAGTTTCGTCTATCTTAAGTTTTAATTCAGATCCTTTTGGGAGCTGAGGAATTTCATCACTCATTTTAACCTCTTAATCATTTCTTCACAAAATGGTTCTAAAATTAACTCTGGTGCTTTAGCAAAAGTAACCAATTTCATAGTTAGATTCGTGTTGTTTCCAGCTGAGAATACGATCATCCAATCATTTCCCATTCTTTCCATTCGAATGAGCAGCGGGTAACCTTCTGCGTTTGCTAATTTCTCGAGTCCGTCTAAAACCTTTTGATGATTCATTTTAACCTTTGTTGTAGCACTTAACTTTTACGTAATTTTCTTTAATAAATTGAAATGTTCTCAATCTTAAAGTTCCAGGAACTTCACTTAAAACCCAGCCTTGCAGATATTCGCTTTCATGGACTTCTGCATCCCTTAAATGAGCCTCTTTCAAAGAATCATAAGTTCTATGCACTATAACAGGCTTATAGGATTTGTCGATATAGCACTGTCCTTCTTCTATTTTATTTTCAGGAGAATCAAATACTCCAGCAAAATATAGAGTTGCGGCAATAACAGTACCTACAAATATAAGTAGTATGAGAATTTCGCATCCAGCACAACTTTCAGCTTTGATTGAAGTTTTTGCAGTCTTTTTAACTATTTTCTTTTTAGACATTCGGCTTCTCCTTTTTATATGGTAGCCCTAAAACAATACTAGCGGCCTGGGCTCTCGTTACATCTCTAGTTTCAACATCACTAACATCTCTTTCAAAAGATCTGACAACCTCTGAATACGGATCCGGTCGTAAAATAAATACCGGAATCTTCATAGAAACTGGAAGAGTTCTCTTCATCGCCTCCAGTCTATGGTTCCCATCAACTACCAACCACTTATCTTGGTTGTAGTCCCAGATAACTTTAATTGGTTCTAATTTTTTCCAACCTTCAGTGTTAATCTTTTTTACCAAGTGTTTCACCCAAAGTGGATAATTAATTTTATGACCAGGAACTATTGATCCCAATTGCACGCACCCGTGCCCAAGAACTAAATCATGTTCACGACAAAGTGATCTCATATATCGAATTTGATTTCGGTATTCAGAATCCCAAAAGACTCTGAAGATGGCATAAAACTTACCCTTCTTTAAATTTCTATACAAACTTCTAACTGTTTGTTGAAAACTATTTAGACGCATACTTCTCCCGTAATTTTTTAACGTAAATCTTTTTGTCTTTACCTTTTAAAGTAGCCAAGTGGGCTTCTTCATCAGGTGTTAATTTCATTCTGTTAGAATCCCGTTGAGAACGGTCTGGATCTTTAGCAATAGGGAGTGCTCCCATTCCAGCCAATAAACCTAAAGCGGCTGCTAAGCTTAATGTTTTACGCATAAAGTTTTCCTTCAATCCAGATTTCATTATTAATAATTTGAGATACATGACCTTTTGAAATCTTAAACCCTTCAACCAGCTTTGAATACGAAGCACCCATTTTATGAAGGTATCTGATTGTTCTTACGGTTTCCCAATCTAAACGGACATTTCCCATAACTGGAGGTTTCCCACCATCTTTACGGAATCTATGGTAATTATTTTTGGATTGAGTCACTAATTCTAAGTTCTCTGGAGAGTTATTGTAGCCGTTATCATCAATGTGATTAATTACTAAATCTATTTCTAATCGGCCTTTGAATTTAGCGTAAATGATTCGATGAACTTGAAGCATGCGCCCAAAATACTTCACAGTATAATAATCTCGGCGACCACTTCCGGCAAGTCTCCATACATTGTTTACTGATACTTTTCCGGTTTTGGTTATTCGAGTCCAAACTGTTCCATCAGCACGGACTTCGTAATTAGGATCTTTTAATAATTCGTAAATGTAAGAATCATTTGTGCAAGTTAATTGTCCAGATCTTCCCATCGATCCTCCCGATAATGTAATTATTACCTACCAAGAGCTATAAGTTAACTAGCTATTTTGATACAGTTTCTTCAGGATCCCATGCGTTATCGTATGCATCAAGATGAGACAGTTTCGTCGTAGGTGGAAGCATTCCAACATCTTCAATTACTTTTAAGAGTTCTTGAGCTTTATCTTTGTCAGATAAATCTCTAATCCAGAATAATCTGGCCTCTAGTTTACGAAGAACTTCACTACGCTTCATCGTCTAAACTCCGGTCAGGCGGAAAGATTTTGTCTAATTTTGAGATAGTAGATGCATCCGTAACCATTGAAAACTTATCAGCACAAACAGACCTCATCATACGGTATCGGCGCCCTTTAATTGGGTATTTTAATTTTTCATAAAATACACCTTTAAGTTCCGTAGTCATACTCATATCGTAGATGTTTAAGTCATTTTCTTTTTCGCTCATGCTCTGCCCGTTGTTTTATTGTTAATTTCAAATTGCTCTAAATTATCCTGAAAGAATGCTAAACCTTCTTCAGTTGGTTTTCCATCTTTTAAGATTTGACCATAATCCGGATGAAACATATCCACTGCTGCACCAAAATTTCCAGCATTCATGATAGCTGCTTCAACCATTTCTTCTTCAATTTGATCTTGTGTCTTTTTCATTTTGACATGTCCTCAGGAGATCTAAACCCATACCATACTGGGATCCTTGGTTTATCTTTAACCCCGTGTGGTTGTGATCGATAGTGTACGAGCTTACCCAAATATTGATCTTTATTATCCCAAATCTCTTTACGAAGTTGGGCAGTAAGACCTTGACCTGTTCCAATTTTAAATTCAGTGCCATCAGATTTACGTACTAAAAATGCTCCAAGAGTATTACCTGGCACCATGTTTTCTTTTTTAGATGAACGTTCTGAATGACCAAACGCATCTTTAGTTTGCTCATTCTCATTATGCATAAGTTCCTCGAAGCCAATAACTTCAGCTTCACCATCTTCAAAATATTTAATTGCAGTTAAATATCCCTCTTTTAAAGAAGCACGACCACATTTATATGGTGATTCCGGAGAACGAATCATAGTTCCTTCGTGACCTTGTTCAAGATGTAGGGCCATAATATCTTTAAGTTCTTCTAAGTTATTAACCAAAACACCATATAGTGGTTTGCAAAACGATAACAACGGAGTATGGCAAAAGTCTTCGGCTAAATGAAGTTGACGTTCGGCGTATGGAGTATCCAAAGAATTTCTTACTGTATCAAATACCAAATAGGTGAACTCCGGTGTACCATCTCGTTTCATAACCATTGATTGAACATCTGAAAATCCGTCACCGCATAAGATCTCTCCATCAAAACCATCTGGACAATGCTGTTCAATCATAGTTCTAATATGAACATTTGGGATTGGCTTAAATGATCGACTGAGAGCTTGACCATTTACTTTGATACATCGGATTCCATCGATTTTAGGGGTTGCTAAAACAGGGAACTTAATGTTTTCAAATACTGGTTTCTTTGCTGCAAGAATTGGAGATGTGATCATGGATATACTCCTAAAACTAAAAGTGTTGTTAATAAAGCTAAATGTAAAAGGGCCATTAAGAACATAAAAAAGTACCAAATGCACAGTAAGCAGGCCGTTACGATCGTCATTAAAATGACGTTCAATAAAGTTTTCATCCGATACCTAACTTATGTTTTGCTTCAACGGAAGCTTCGCCTGCCATTGGATGGTTAAACGGAAACGAATCAAGCGTGTATGGGTAATCATCTCTTACGCCAAGTTCGTTAGCGATACTGCTCCAAATCGTTTTATTATTCTGAAAGTCACGATCTGTCATGTGGCCAGGTCTTTGCATTTCCTGACGAATATAAATTTCAACCATTAAACTATAGGTTAAATTTTGAAACTCTTGAGTTAGCTTTGGAAGAATCTTTTTGTAAGTCTCATAGGCGTGTCCGCCTGCGTGACATCTTTCGAAGTTTTTCATAATCCCCCTGAGACATGAAATTCTGATGTTTAATCAAACCTTTATCGGTCTTGTATATTCTAAGATACTTGACCGGATACATACTCATAGAATATCTACATAAAAGCCAATGGTAAACGAAGAACGCGATTATTCTAAATCGCGTCTCAAATCGATACTCTTTATATTTCAGATAAACAAAGTGTCTACCGTACGTTATTCTCCACATTAGAAATGGCCTCTTCAATTTGATCAGCATCGGCGTCTCGAGATGATTCAGTGTCATACTTGAGTTTCATAACAGCAGATCCTATAGTCAATATTATAGTTTGAGTAGATCCGTTACTACCATTAATATCATAATCTCTAGAAATAGAAGTGATAGCAGAAACCACCACTTTAGTCTTTTCTCTATTTTTAAGTTGTAGTAACATTTGATTCTGCCTGTTGAGCTGCAATTTGTTTAAACGCTTCGATCATTTCTTTAAATAGTTTATAATGATCAATTACATATTGTGCTTGATTTTTAGCATCATCCAAGGCGTTATGATTTGTACCTTCCGATTTGTCAACTTTCGCACCGTTTGCTACGTAGCGTTTAAATGTACGTAAGTCATAAACATTGTAGAAAAGCCATGGACATTTGATGTCGTACATGCGGAACATATCTTCAATAATTGAAATATCAAAGCTTGAACCATTACCCCACGGGTTGATTTTTGAGATCGTGTTTTGACCTAAAACCCATTGAGCAAATAATGTTAAAACATCTTTTGCAGGTTTTGCTTGTTCGTTAAATACTTTCTTAGCGGCACCTGATTGACCCATCCACCACTTCAAAGTGGATCCATCAATTGAACGACCCCGTTTGATTTGTTCATCCACATCAAAGGCCATATAAAATGTAGGTCCCATTTCTCCAGTTTCTTGGTTAAAGAAAACTGCACCTAGTGAAATTACAGTTGTGGTTGGTGTTTGTCCTAAGGTTTCGAAGTCGATCATTAAGTCTTGGAATTTTGACATGGCTCCTCCTACATTACCCATGGTTTCTTTTTATTATCATAAGGAGTATACAGTCCAGGCCGTGCCTCAAACCAAGTAGACTCTCTGGTTCCGTCTCTAGATATTACAATCTTTTGAGCCTCGAGGAAATCAAACATTTGACGTATAACTTCTTCTGGCGAAAGATTAATTCCAACATGTTCAAAATGTTTTTTAAATACTTGCGTTAAATTGTCAGGATATGGAGTTAATTTGTATCCTTTAGCGTAAATGCAACTGAGAAGCGACTCAGCTAAGGCTTCGTATCGATTTGATATTCTTGTAGTGACTAAAATATCTATTGCGTTACTTTTGATTAGTAATATATCCGTTAAGTTAAAATCTTCATACTTCACGTTTTATCCTTTTGTTTTAAAGGGATTGTTATCTGCCGTTTGTATCGATTTAAGACGCGCATCTACGTAGACCTTAAGTTCCTTAATTCCCATATCACCAGAAATCATTGATTTGATTTCAGTTAATATTTCCCTAGATCCTTCTTTTTTGCCAACTTCAAAAGCATCGGCTAAAGTAGGTTCTAGATCACTGGACTTCGTCGTCATCTGATGGTTTCCCCAATCGGTTGAATTCAATTATTGCTTCAGCCCGTTGCATTTGTGAATCAAAAATTGTAGGTCTAATATGCCGACCAACTATTTTTGAATCTACAACCTGTCGAATCTCTTCCGTATCGTGGTTTTCCAGGTAGTGTTCTAAAACCTGTTGAGTTCTATACATTTCCTGGAGCGCTACGGCATCTTCACCGAGATAAGTTTCACCATTAGAATCATCAATATAAGAATCGTGCATCTTAATTAATGGATGCAGAGAATAGATATTTATAAACCACTGAATTGCTTCAGGATGATACATATCAATATGAAACGATACAACAATTGAAGGATCATCTTCTTTTGTAAACATTCCATAAAATAATTTAAAGAGCGGTCGTTTGTCTTTATAAAAAGTGTGAATGTCCCTATGATCAACTTCAATATCAAGTTTATAGGTATCTTTCAACTTCCCAATGACGAACAAGTATTGCTCGTACAGCGTTGTTACCATATCTATATTTTACTCTGATTTAGGACCAGAGAACTCAGTTATATTTTCGTTTGATAACATTTTTCGATACTGAATAAAACCACGTAGGTTTCCAGACCTCAAAGTTGAGTCGTCTGTAGCTTGCGCTTGATGTTCTGTTGGAGATGCGTGTAGTGGAGATCCTCCCACTAATCGGTCATATAACTGTAAATCTTTTCCATAAGAATTCTCAGAACCATCTAAAGTTGAGTACGATGTACGGGCGCATCTTGCTACAGAGACTTTAATTAACTCTGCTACCATTTCATCACCATCTTTTAAACTTGAATCGTTTAAAACATTTGCCATATCCGTTCCGGTGACAAACGGTAAATGCCACTGACCTTTCTTTAATTGGTTAGGCATACTTTTAGAGTATTCTTCCCACATCGCAAGTGCGAGCTCTCTAAATTCTGGTTGAGCATCTTTATGAGTTCGAAGTGCAAAGAAGTTATTCCAATCTGTAGCGGTGGCCACGACCCTCATGTGTTGGAACGGTTCTAAAAGACGATTAGCGTGTTGTTTATGGACCCCAAGATCTGAAAGTTTTTGAACGAAACCCATCATAGCATCTCTAGCTTCCAACCAAATTTTAACAGCTTCGTCTTGACCTTCTATTTCCTCTTTAGCCTGCATTCCTTTACAGTTTTTAGAGAACGATGATGGCATAGCTGGATTTTTTGAAATCTGTTCCATAAACGTGGCCACGGGAATGGCACGTGAACTTGATGCGTTCTTTGAAATCATACGATGAGTCATAAATTCTGAATGAATAAATCTAGGATACGTTAGAACGAAAGTAGTTAAACGCACGCCTGCTGGTGAAAGTGAATCAGCTATGATTTCAGCTTTAATCAAGTTGCCCCCTTAAAATTTAGTCTTTATATGGATTTTCGTTTTTAAATTCTTCTACTATCCAGCGCCACTGTCCTTCGGGACTATTCGTACCGTTTGGATTATAACCGCCATAGGGAAAGTGTACAAACTTTCCACCATTTTGTTCAAACTTTTGTTTCCACTTTTTCTCGTTATCATCAATAAGATAATCGCCCACATTTAAACCTTTATCTTGGGTCAAAATGATCTTGTTAGTTAATTGTGGAAAGTGCCTTTGGATCCATTCTACTTTTTCGATATAAGACTCTGGGAGGTTGGCCAAAGGTTGGCTCAGGATCCAAATATCAAAACCCATTTTAAGTAATTCATGGACTGCTGCTTTAGCCCCTGGAACTGGTTCTAAATTTAAAAAGAAATGTTTATCATACATTCTAGATTCTTGAACACGACCTAATGAGTCGGCTGCAGCTTTATAAAAATCCGCTATAACGTCGTCCATATCGATATAAAGAATCTTAGACTTTTTCACCTAGTACTTCTCTTTTAAACCTCAGAATGAAATCTTTATTCCACTCTTCATCTGTTAATTTTGGCTTCTCAACATGCCCCTTACGCGTACGTACGGGCTTACGAAGATTGTCCAATTCTTTTTTATAAAAATCACGCTCTTTTCTTAATTTGAGATTATCCGATTTTAACTCTTTAATAATACCGTTCAGTTTTTTCTGATTCTCTTTCGGATAGGTTCTATTTCTCAAATTTTGCTCCTTTAGTCAAATTATCAATAGCCCATAGTGGTTGTAAATTAGTATAGTGAAAAGCTTTATATAGTTCTTCTATAGGAAATGACGAGATAGGTCTAATATGGTCTATATGCCAAGTTCCATGGTTTTCCCAAGACATTCCTTCTAAAAATTTAGATTCTAAATGCAATTTACAAAATTCAATTGAACATCCTAATAAAGTTTTCCAACTACCAGATTTATAGTTACCACTTAAGGCTCTTTTGATCTGCCCTCTAAAACTATTTGCTAATTTATTTTTAGGATCTTTTAAATAAGAATGTCTATAAGTTTTACGTTGTTTGGCAATTTTGTCTTTATTTTTTGCTCTCCAAGCCTTCCGATACTCTCTTATAGCTTCCTTATTAGCATCTCTATTTTTCTTTTTGTAAGCTAATATTTTATCTTTATTTTTTAATCTATACTCTTTTGTTCTAACTCTAATAGATTCAATGTTTTTATTATAATGTTCTTTTTGGTAAGAAAGTTTACAGCTTCTACACCAAGAGTTGTTTCCCTCGTGAAGTTTATTACATTTTGTACAATTTTTAGTATTCATAAACTGTAGATTTAAAGTTTCTATCATAAATATCTAAGCGATCTTCACAATGTTTGGCCATAAATTTAGTGCCGTTAAATCGAAAATCATGAACATGCGCCATGTCTTTACCGTCATATAACCTAATAGCTCTCCCGATGGCCTGAACTATAGCTATTTCAGATTTACCGCCATTTGCCATAATTAAATGGTCTGTAGAACGAATATCAACGCCTTCTCCAAAAACAGAAGAACCTATTAAAATTCTAATGTTTTTAGAATTAAAAGCTTTTATACCTGCGTTAATTTCTATAGAAGTATTATCTCCTGATAAATAAGTGTTAGTTATACCAACTGATTTTAAATATTCATGAATAACTAATCCGCATTTATCTTTTTGTTTTACTAAAATCAAAATTTGTGACGAGTCTGGTACTGTTTCTATAATTTCTTTAATTTTTAACAGAAACGGAGGATTTGAACAATACGTTTGTTCATATTCTTTTTGATAATTCCTATTTGAGGTAGCATTCATGTTATGAATGTGAACCGTCATTGGAGTCAGGTAACCTTCTTGGATTGCGCGATGGGCCGGATATTGATAAAGCACGTTTGATAAGAACGACCACATTTCTAGAGTCTTGTTGTCATTTCTAAGGAACGTACCAGAAAAACCATATCTATAATAACAATGTTCTAAGTCTTTTAAAAGTCCTGTGTATGTGGATGCGCCTGCGTGATGAACTTCATCTACATATAAAGCGTCAATCCATTTGGCAAAGTCTTTAAATTCACCAGATTTAACCAAGGATCCCAAAGATTGTACCGTAACGATACTGATTGCAGGTGGTTTTCCAAGCTTTCGAATTTTTTGAGCGTCTAAAAGTTTGACATTTCCTTCTCCAAACCAACTGCAAAAATCATTGTAAAGTTGACCACTTAAACCTCTTGAAGGTACGACGATTAAAGATCTACAAGATATGTTTTTAATTAAATAAGCCATCACTAGGGATTTGCCGCTTCCTACTGCTGCCTCAAAAACACCTCGGCCTGCTTTCAATCCCAAATCAATCATTTCTTTTTGATAATATCTGGGATCCCATGGAGCGTTGTTCCAACGCAAAATTGCAGTTTCACCAGGAGATTGTCTCAAATCGGTAAGTGTAAACGGAACTTGTATCGCTTTGAGACCTTCCACAGCAATATTCAAAAGTCCTGTTGGAAATGATCCATCTCTATAAAGACATACGTATTCATTCTCTTGGAGTGAAGTTACTCTAGCTTTACAAGCGTGGAAAGTTTTCCAATCTTGTTTGCTTTTAGCTATTTTCATTTGATAGAAACACTGACTAACTTCTGCTTCAATCTCATTTTTATAAGTCATAACTGCACGGAGCATTTCGTCCGCTTGTGGATGAATTATTCCGCTGACTTTAACAAAAGAGTTTTGAACTACTAATTCCATTAGTGTATTGTCCACCTTGGTTAGTCGATCGTAAATCGACTTTTTTGCGTTTTCATAAAAAAGTTGTTTACTTAGCGCGTTGCGACGCGGTAACATATCTTTACTATCCTAAATTTCATTAATTTACTTCTATATAGATCCTAAAATCCACATCAATACTATACTTAAAACATTATTTCTATACTCATTACTTATTCTATATTTATTATTTCTATACTCTTCTTAATTACTTATATTTATAAATTCTATACTTACTATCTTAGATCCTATAGCGCGATTTTGGCCCGAATCGGCCGTTTACTCCGACCAACCTCATAGATATTATTGGTAAATCAATATTCCGGAGGTGGAAGTGTCTAAGAAAATCGTTACTAAAGATGAATTACAAGAACCTAAACGCAAAGGTCTTAAGCAAGTTGCTGGTATTGTAAAAAGAACTTTGGGTCCAGGTGGACTTCCAATCGTTATTCAACGCGTAGGACAAACTCTCGAAGGAACTCCTTTGGGACCAAAAATCACAAAAGATGGTGTAAGTGTAGCTGAAGAGTGTTCTTCTCCAAATGAAGAAGAAGATATTATAATTCAAGCTGTAAAAGGAATTTGTAGAAAAACAGTAAATACTGCAGGCGATGGAACGACTACAGCCATAGTTTTAGGTGAGGCTTTAGTAGAGGCAATGGACGCGGAACTTCAAGCTAATCCAGATCTAAACCCCCAATTAGTTAAAGAATCTTTAGAGTCCGCCTCAAAAGAAGTAATTAAGAAACTTAGAAAGTTAGCAACTCCAGTTAAGTCAACAAAAGTAATTAAACAAGTTGCAACTATCTCTGCGAATGGGGATGAAGAGATCGGCCAAATTATCGCTGATGCCTTTGACCATGTGGGTGTAGACGGAGTTGTAACTGTAGATGAAGGTTCAAATAATAAAGTGACTTTAGATAAAGTTGATGGGTATCAATTCCAGCGTGGAGCTGAAGGTCGAAATGCTTTCTTTAATAATAAAGAAAACACACAGTTTGAAGCAACTGATGTAAGTCTAATTATTTATGATGGTCGTTTAATTTCGTTTAATCAACTTATTCCTGCATTAAGACTTCTTAATGGGGTGGAAAATGGTCCAATGGGTGAGCAAGCTACAAAAAAGGCACCACCTTTGGTGATTATTGCCAATGAATTTAGTCCAGAGGTACTTCAATTCTTATTGATTCAAAAGGATCAAGGTGGAATGGTAGTTGTTCCAGTTCTTGGACCAAACACGACCAGCGTACGATCGGGTTACTATGATGATTTAGCTGCGTATTCTGGAGGAACTCGACTGGGTAATGGTGCCCGAAACCTAGAATCAATTGAAGAACAAGACTTTGGATTGGTTTCAAGAGTCATCATTAATAAATATAAAACTACCTTTTATGAAGGTCAAGGTGCCGAAGACGATATTTTGGCAAGAGTTAACCAATTAAGAGCTGCAAAAGAGGAAGCTGAATCTCCGTACGATGCTCAAGTTTTGAATGATAGAATCGCAGCTCTAACTAACGGGATCGCGAAAATCGGTGTTGGTGGTGCAACTGAATTTGAAATTAAAGAAAAATATGACAGGATTGAAGATGCTCTAAATGCCGCACGGGCAGCTATTCAAGAAGGTGTAGTTGCGGGTGGCGGTTCAACTCTATTAAGAATTGCTAGAAGTTTGAACTCTGAAAAGAGCGTCGGCCATAGAATCTTGCAAAGAGCACTTCAAGCTCCATTTTATCAGATTTTAGAAAACATAGGACTAAAAGAAGATAAAGTTGCAGAACTAGCTTCTCAGATGACTAGATCTGATAAAATAGTATATGATGCTAGAAACAAGGAAATTAAAAGAGCACTAGCTGCAGGGATTATTGATCCTGTAAAAGTTACTAGAACTGCATTAGAAAATGCAGTAAGTATTGCATCACTTTTATCTACTGCAGGTGGTGCAATTATTTATAAAAACCCAAAATAGTGGTATTATTATAATCTCGACCTCCCGTACGCCGTGTAGTTGATCCCCCCTCCATCTGCACGGCGTTTTTTATTTCAATCAAATGTCAAAATAGTTTGTAAAATATCCTTACCCCAAACATTGTAGGAGTCATCGTGAATAAATCAAACAAATTGCTTTCGAACTTAGTCGCATTCAGAACATACGCTAAATACTTACCGCATCTCTCACGAAGAGAATCTTTAGAAGAAACTATTAATAGAAATATGAACATGCATCTTGAGAAGTTTCCAAAACTTTCAAGAGATATTATTAAAGCTTATAAACAAGTTCACGATCTTAAAGTTATGCCATCAATGCGATCTTTGCAATTTGGTGGAGATGCTATTTTTAAAAATAATGCACGTATTTATAATTGCGCGTTTGTTCATATAAAATATACAAGAGTCTTTGCAGAATCACTGTATCTTTTGTTATGTGGAACTGGTGTAGGTTACTCTATACAGAATCACCACATCTCGGAACTTCCATCTATTAGAAAACCAAAACGTGAAAATACTCATATGATTCATGATTCTATTGAAGGATGGGCAGACGCAGTCGACGCACTAATGAATGCGTATTTTCATGGGGCAATTAGACCTATTTTTGATTATTCTCAAATCAGTCCAAAAGGAACTTATTTAGCGACTACTGGATCTAAAGCTCCAGGACCTGAGCCACTTAGATTAGCTTTAAATCAGGTAGAAAAGAAATTGCAAAACTCTATTGGTCGAAAACTTAATAGTTTAGAATGTCACGATATTATGTGCATTCTGGCTGATTGCGTATTAGCTGGAGGAATTAGACGAGCAGCTCTAATTGCTCTTTTTGATAAAGATGATGAATTAATGCTTACCTGTAAACAAGGTGAGTGGTGGGTTAAAACTCCATACCGTGCACGTGCTAACAACTCTGCTATATTGGTTCGAAATGAAACAACTAAAGAAGAGTTCTTGAGAGTTTTTGATGCGTGTATTAAATCTAATGCCGGTGAACCTGGATTTTTATGGGTAGACGATCGTGAAACTGGTGCAAATCCATGCGTTGAAATTGGATTGCAATCTAATCAGTTCTGTAATTTGACAACTACAAACATGACTGGTATTAAAAACGAAAAAGACTTTTTAAATAGAGTCTATGCTGCAGCTTTACTCGGAACTTTGCAGGCGTCATACACTGATTTTCCATATCTTGGGGAACGCTGGAAACAAGTTACAGAACAAGAGGCTTTAATTGGTTGCTCTTTTACTGGAATCGCCGATTCTCCTGAAATTACAGCTGAAATGCTTCAAAAAGGTGCAGAACTTGTAAAAGAGGTTAACGAAAAGTATTCTAAAATTATTGGAATTAATGTCGCAGCTAGAACTACTGCTATTAAACCTGAAGGCACAGCAAGTTGCGTATTGGGTTCTGCATCTGGAATCCACGCACGTCATTCAAAGTATTATTTAAGACGAATCCGACTAAACAAAGAAGAGTCGCTTGCTAAATATCTTAAATTAGTAGTTCCTGATTTAGTAGAAGATGATTTGTTTAGTACTCGTGATATAGTTGTGACTATTCCTCAAGAATCTCCAGAAGACTCAATCGTCAGAGAAAAAGAATCAGCTATGACTTTACTTGATCGAGTCCTTCATTATAATAAGAATTGGGTAATTCCAGGACATAGATCTGGAAAAGCACGTCACAATGTTTCATGCACTATCAATTATAAACCAGAAGAAGTCGAAGCATTAGCTCAACGTATGTGGGAAGAACGAGACGTTTATTCAGGGATCAGCCTACTTCCATATGATGGAGGAACTTACCAACAAGCTCCGTTCGAAGAATGCACTAAAGAGGTTTTCGATTCTATTAATAAGTTGGTAAAAGATATTGATCTAACTCAAGTGTTAGAAATGGACGATCAAACAAACATGGCAGAGCAACTAGCTTGTGCGGGTGGAGTTTGCGAAATCCGATAACAATAGGATTTAACAATGATAACAGACAAAAAACTAAAAAAGTATTATCGCCACGCTCTGGCTGCTTCGGTGGATTCTCCAGATCCATCAACTAAAGTCGGAGCCGTTTTAATCAATAAAAATTCAGGTGCCGTTATAGCTGATGGCTTTAATGGGTTTATTCGAGGAGCTCAAGACGACAAGCTACCTCTCACACGACCAGAAAAATACGACTATATCATTCACGCAGAAACCAACCTACTATGTAATGCAGTAAAACATGGAATTTCAACTGATGGTTGCGTTTTATTTTGTACCCATTCACCGTGCATTAAATGTATGCGTATGCTATATCAAGCAGGAATAAACGAAGTCTATGTTAAAGAGTTCTACTCAGACTTTAAAACTTGCTCGTCGATGCTAGACCTAAGTCTTGAGGTTACAACGCTGGGCGAATTTAGTAAAATAGAAATTAAACCAAAGAGGAATTAATGAAAAACAGTATCGTAACAGTTAATATGGGAAACTCATCTTCAAACACGTTCATCGTTGATACTGACGAAGGAGATACAGTACTCCTAACTCATCCATTGGCAAAGGGTCTCTTAATGAGAGTTCCTAAAGATAAAGTCGATGTATCTGCTCCTAATATTAAAGATTCCACAGAACGTTGCATAGACTATGCAAATAATAATAAATCATATCTCGACTATAATACTGTTGGAGATTTAGAATCCGTAGGTACTCATTTTGCCTTTAAAAGGCAACTTACTCCTCGCCAAAAGCAAACATTAGCTAACATTTGCGGAGTTATTGCTAGTGTTAAATTTAATAATGATCTAAGAGAGGCCATGAACTTTGTCAGCAAAAATTCATCACTTTTAGATGAGTTTAATTCTATGTGGTATAACAACTTCCGAGGTTTGTTTAATGGAAGTCAACAAGTTACGTCAAAAAAACAAAGAAGTGCAATATTTAATATAGCAGGATACGTTTTAGCTGAGTTGGAGAATCCAACGGCTAAAACTCGTAAGTGATATAATCTTACTATTCAATACACACAGGAGTACAGATGTCTTCATTAAAACGGGCCCATATAGACTTCGTAATGAATTTACGAAAACAGGGAAAGACCTTCCTAGAAATCACATTAGCATTCGGTAAAAAGTTCGGTATTAAGAGATCTACTAGCTCAATCGAAAGAATCTTTAAAACTTATAAAAACGAATACGACTTAAAATCTATTAAAAGTACAGTCGAAGTTAAAGCTGAAGTTATGCAGGAAAAGCTTATGAGTTCTTTCCTGGAACTCGTTTCTCTGCGCAAATACATTCCAATTCAAACAGAGTTCATTCAACACCATGGTGGAAATAAAGACACTATCAATAAATATTACGGGTCATTTGACAATTTGATCCAGGAAGCCCGTAAGAGGGATCCAAAGGTATTTAAAAATATCATCGATGAAACATCATTTAATAATGAAGCATTTAAAGAATTACGAAACTATATTTCTGAACATAAGAGATTCTTTATAACTTCTGCGGTCACTGGATGTGACGTCCATGAGGACGCACTAGCTGCGGTACAAACTTATTGCAAAAAGAACAAAGCGGCACTTTTAATTCTTCCATGTTCTGATCCAGCTCGTCAAAAAGACCATAAAAACAAGTGGACGCTTTCACCAGATCTTCCTAAAAAATCAGTAGTATTTAAGGAAGTTGCGCTAAACGACAATATTATACTTTCTACAATTAAAATGTCAGCAAAGCAGCTTCAGCCTTTGACAGGTATTAAGCGACTTTCTCAAAAGAAAGGTTCTGCAATCGTAGCGTCTCCTAAACAATTTCTTGAGTATGTTGCTAATTCCAATAACAATACTGAAATACCAAGAGCTCTAATGTCTACAGGATGTATTACTAAAGCTAGTTACCAGACAGAAATGTACATGTCTGAACGTACAGCTGAATTGGCAAATTTAGATCACGAATTAGGTGGCATTATCGTTGAAATTAAAAACGGTAAGATTTTCTTTTTCCGCCAAGTTCAAATCAATAAAAAAACAGGTTCATTTACAGATATTGACAAAAAATATAATGCAGATGGAACTGTTGAAAAAGTAACTGCAGATTTAGTTCAAACTGGCGATTGGCACGTACTTTCAACATGCCCATCTACTCGTCGAATTGCTAAAGAAATTGTAGAAGCCGTCAAACCTAAATATCTTACATTTGAAGATTTTTTAGATGGTATTACCATCAATCCTCATGAAAAGCATAACTTAGTTGCGCTATCTAAAAAGGCCAAACAAGGTCTTTTAGCACTAGATCACGAATTAGAAGCTTGCGCTAAAGAGATCAACGAAGTATGTAAATGGCCGGCTGAAGAAGTCGTGTTTAAGTACGGTAACCACGAAGATTTTTTAAAACGATACTTAGCAGATGGTGCTTTCATGTACCAACCTATGAATAAAATTATTGCGATGAAACTTACGATTGCTTTAGAAGAGCTTGAAGTTAATCCATTTGAATATGCAATGCGTGAAATGTATGGATTAGATCAACCTGATAAAGTTAAATTTTTATCTATTAACGATTCTTTCAAAGTTAATGGAATTGAGAATGGCGCCCACGGGCACATGGGCAAGGGCGGTCGTAGAAACCCAGGTATGGCAGAAATCGAAGAGTGTTACGGAGCAGCCAACGTCGGTCACAACCACTCAGCTGCAATCTTTAGATCTGTATTTCGTGTGGGAACAAGCACTAAATTACAACTAAGTTATAACGATGGCCCTTCGGCTTGGACCCAAACACACTTAATTCAACATAAAGATGGATCACGCCAACTGATCAGCAATATTTATGGTGAGTGGAGACTTCAAGATTAAGCTTCTCAAAACTAACGTTTACCTAGGCAAGAGCCATTGGATAAGATGAATCCGATGGCTCTTTTAGTTTAAAACGGAGGATAAAATGCTTAATGTAAAATACTGTCTCAAATTGGGACAAGACATGTTCGAAATCACTGGAGATTTTAAAACAGAAAAGGAGTTCTTCCAAAAGATGGCTTTCTTTTCAAATCTTCCAAAAACTGCACCGAAAGGCGCTACTGATCTTAAATTGGTAGTTCGAGAAACTAAAAAAGGTACATATTACTCTTTAGTTTCTGAATCTGAGAAAATGGAATTTCAAATTGGTCAGCATAAAGAAGGTGATACGCTTTATGCTAAAGACTGGGTTCCTCTGTATCAAGCTGAGACAGAACAAGGTCCTGCGACATTCGGTGGTCAATCTGCGCAAAAGACAGCAGCACCTACACAATCAACTGCTCCAGCGTTTGGGACTCAAACGGCAGCTGCTCCTGTAGCCCAAGCCGCAGCGCCAGCGTTTGGAACGCAAGCGCCAACTCCGGCACAACCTGCAGCGCCCGCTCCTCAAACTACAGCGCCAGCCGCAGCCCCAACCGCTGCTGCAGTGAGTCCTGCAATTCAGCAAACTGCCAATAACGTATTATCGCGTTTTGGAATTCAGGCTAAATAGGAGATAACATGTCAGAAGATCAAGGTCAAGATAATAAAGCAAACCGACGATACGTCGGTAAAATGCGAGGAACTAATACAAAGTATGGCACCATGTATAAAATCTACATGGACAATTTAGATGCTCAAAATAAAGACGGTACTCCAAATAAGTACTATAAGGGTGCTTTAATTTGGGCAGATGCTGAAACTGGTAAAAATTATCATGTAAAACAAATGAGTTTATGGATTCCTAAAGATGGAATGGATCCAGCGTTGGTTGCAAAAGGATATTCTCATTTTATTACTTTAAATCTTGATGATCAATATGAAGTAACAGTTCTAGGTTAATATTCACATCTGAGGGGTATCCGTGAGTTTCTACCGATTAATTAAAGCTGATTGGGGCAAGCCGTTATTAGATAACGGCAAGCCTAATCCTAAATTTGTAACAGAAATCAAAGGTCCTAATACCTATGAAGGTTATAATTTTACTCCAGAATTCCTAAAAGAAAAGAATGAAGCAGGTTATAACGTTTATTTCTTTCCTAACCATCCTAAAAGAGACGTCTACAGCGAGGGTGTAGTATCTTTAGCCGGTAAACACATTGAGCAATTCAATTTTGTTTTTGTGGATATGGACTTAAAAGATAAAATCTATAATAGTAAAGATGAATTTATCATGAAGCTATTAGAGTTTCCGCTTAAACCAACCATGGTGGTAAACTCTGGAAACGGTGTTCATGCATATTGGGCAGTAAACCCACTAACCCGAGATGAATACGTTTTTGCCCAATTAGCTCTCTTGAAATATTTTAAAACTGATGAGTCTGTTTTTACAGTTCTTCAATTAATGAGACTTCCTGGATATTTGAATACTAAAAAACACAATGAATTTGTTCCAGCCTCTATAGTTGCGGAAGCATCTTCTAACTTATCTTATACTTTAGATCAGTTTCCTAAAGAAGTATTTGAGGCTCTCGCTCCTGAGGATATTGCGCGCGGTCAAAAACATCTAGACCGTCTAGACGGTAAATTAGCTATTAACGCTCCTGAGTATGTTAATATTGATGAAGTTCCTGAAAAATTCTTTGATTATATTAATGATCCTAAAAACAAACAAGCTTTAGATCTTTGGATGGATCCAAAAGGCACGTATGGTGATCGCTCTAAAGCTGATATGAAGCTTGCAAACATGCTTTATAAAAGTAATTTTAATAAAAAAGAGGCTTTAGCTATTATTTCTAATACACAAAAGGCGTTAAGCCACGCTAATCGTAAACACTACGCTGAAACTACTGTTGATAAAGTTTATACTGAAAAATTAAATAGTAAATTTATGACAGTTGGTCAAAGAAATAGAACTGTCGAAGAAGATAGAAATCTTGGAGATTTAATCAGATGTTCTTGGTGGGTAGACACCAACGTATTAGGAAACCCGTGGAGAAAACGAGAATTGACAGGCTTAATAGCAGGTCCCGGCGTAGGCAAAACTTCAGTAACTTTAAAATGGATTAAAGACGCTATTGAAAACAACCCAGACAATGATGACATTTACGTAATATTTACATTAGAAATGTCGGTGGGAGAGATTCAAACTAGATGGAACAATTTAGTAGGAAAAGAGTCTCCACTAGCCGATCGTTTATATGTGATTGGTAATGAGACTGAAACATTCGAACCACGAAACGTAGGAATGCAAGAAATTGTTGAAGATTGTCTTGAATTAAAAAAGCTTACTGGTAAAAATATTGGAATGATGGCTATTGATCATATAGGTCTCATTTCGAAACATATCGATATTCGTAAAAAATATACGTTCGGTATTGATTCAGAACAGAACGCTGGTTATGGAAATATTAGGACATTAGGTCTAAATTCCATTGCTAAACAAATGAAACCGTTATGTAAGTTACTAGATACCCATATTATCTTATTGACCCAGACTACTAAAGAAAAAGGTGTTGGAGATCTTCCAATTGGTAAAGACGGAGCTTTTGGTATTTCAGATTATGAAAACATTATGGACCGTATCATTACGGTATGGCAGCCTTTAAAATTAGTCCAAGCTCAGACTAAAAATAGGTTTATGGCATGGCAATACGTTAAGATTCGAAGTAAGCACCAGAACGACAAGATACAAACGGATGAACCTAAAATAATGACGTACGATCTAGCTACTGGGGATATTCAACCAGCTACCCAAGATCAATTTAATGAGTTTATGAGGCTATATCCGACTACCATTGAGATGCGTGACGCCATGATGAAGAAAAAGGGTGGAATTGGATATTCAATTCACGTAAATCTTGATACTTTAAATAAAGTAACATCGGCCCTAGTTAACAGGGGCGCAGGGGATAAAAATGATTTGGCAAAAGTACAACCTAATCAACACTCCGGAACTAATCAAGCAGGTTGATGATTTCTTAATGGATTCCAATGGGAATCCTAAATTTAATTTAATGTCGTACGATACTGAAACCAACGGGTTGGAGTTGTATAAAACTTCAATTGTTGGTTTTTCGTTTTCAGTAGATTCACATAAAGGTTTTTATGTACCTCTATTGGTATGGGTACCAGACCCTAAATCTAAAAAATCAAGAACTAAAGATAAGATCAAAATGGAAGTTTTTACAGATGGACATTTTGTAAATCCGTGGACTGGTAAAATACACCCAGAAAATGTCAAACCAAAAGATGTAGATTATCCTGAATGGGTTGGACCCATTATGCAAAGATGGTTCGGCAAGGCCCAACTCTTTATGTGGAACGCCCCGTTCGATATTAATCACACATATATTTGTTTTAATGTAGATTTAAAAGATAATCTAGTTGCCGACGGTGGATTACTAGCACATATCGCCAACGAGAACGAATCTGTCGGATTAAAAGAATCTGCGATAGTTTATCAAAAACAACTAGGTATTAATCCATGGGCCATGGCCGATCAAGAGAAAAAAGAACTAAAAGGTTCCATCATACTTAACGGCGGACAGGGTCGAGAAGTTTGGAGAGCAGATTTAGAGCCACAAATGAAATACGCTTGTGCGGATACGTTTCTTACACACGGCCTGGTGGAAGTTATTTTAACAGAAATAGCAAAAGAGCGTCGAGAACAATATTCTCAAACTGAGAAGTGGATATTCGATGATGAAGTAATGCCAGTATGTAAAGAAGTCGTTGTAGACATGAAACGTAAAGGCGTTTACATAGACGTTCCTCATTTCCAAAAACTATATGATCAGAATTCAAAAAAATTGATGGAGCTTGAGGATCAATTTATTAAAGATATTACTCCATTCTTAACTGATTTTGATAAAGGTAAATCTTTAGATGAGGCAGTATCTCATCAAAGATTAGTTAAAAAGATCATGGAATTAGAGGGAGTAGCAATACCCCAGATTCTTGATAAGAAAAGCGGAGAGATGAAAGAATCTATCTCGAAGGCTGCAGTTAAAAAAGCGTATGAAGAGAATCCTCATTGGATCTTTGGGTACCTATTAGATCAAGACGAAATTAAATATTCTGAAGCTAAATTAAACGAAATCAAACAAAAACTTTACGAAGAGGTAGAGGAGCGTAGGTATCGTTTTAATCTTAACTCAAATGCACATTTAATTTGGTTATTTTTTGATAAACTTAAAGAAGAGCGTCGTAAATTTCCTAAAACAGATGGCTCTACTACAGAAGAGTGGGTACCGTCGATTGATGCAGAGGCGATCAAGGAACACTTACTTCCTAAATACCCGTGGGTAAACTCACTCTTAAAATATAAAAAGATTCAAAAGATCCTTTCTACGTATGTGGCACCAGCTCTAGAACTTCAAATTGATGGCTGGATGTATATGGATATGAAGCAGAATGGTACAACATCTGGTCGATTCTCTTGTTCTGGTGGTTATAACTTACAAACCCTACCCCGCGTTGATGATGAGTACGAAGCATTAGATGAGTGTCACAAATGCGAAGCAAAGCGTTTAAATAAAGACGGAACTGAAACGGGCCTGATCACATTAGATGAATACATCGAATGCATGGCCAACAGAATCTGCAATAATTGTGGACACGTCGAGTATGATATTCCACGACCATCCGCTATTAAAAAAGGATTCATAGCTCCTCCAGGTTACAAGATTATTAACGCAGACTACTCTTCGCTTGAGCCTAGATGCTTTGCGTATGAATCTCGAGAGGATAAAATTAAAGCTGTTTATAAACAAGGTTTAGATCTATATTCTAAAGTTTATTGCGATATGTTCGATACTCAAGGTCAGTATTCCGCAGATCCTAAAGCTCCAAACTTCTTAAAAAAGGCATATCCAAAAGGTCGTAAATGGGTAAAACCAATAGTTTTAGGTATTCCTTACGGAGCCGGAGATGCGCAATGCGCAAATATGACGGGTGCTACTATTCGTTCTGAAAAGCCAAACGAGTATGGTATATATGAAGAACGTCCAGACATGAATAAGGGTAAAGAGATTAGAGATAAATATTTAGCGACCTATCCCAATCTACAACAATATATGTCACACCAAGAGTATATGGCTGTTGAGTATGGCTATGTTGATGCTAAATATGGAAGACGTCGACACTTTGAATATGCTAAAAAGATCGGTGATTTCTTTGGAGCCAAGCCTTCGTCTTATGGAAATTATGATGATAAAATGGTAAAAATTGAACATTTTCTTAAAACAGGAAAAGCTCGATTAAACGGTACATCTGCGATTATTAAAGATAAACTTACGGGCAATGTTGTATTTAATCTTACAGAAGAGGATTTGGTTGCACTAGCTGAAACTTTAGGCATGAGTTTTAGCATGGATAAATATGGAAAAGACGGTGTTAAACAAAAAGGTGGATGGTCTTACATTAGATCACTTCTGAAAGCCGACTTAAATAATGCTAAAAATCATCCAATCCAAGGTTTAGCTGGACATATTGCCAACATGGGAATGCTGACAACAACTAGAGGTTTTAAAGCTAGAAACTTAAATGCGTGGGTAGCTTTGCAGGTACATGACGAAATTACGTGCTATGCTCAAGAAGATCAAGCGGAAATAGCTAAAGAAGTTTTACAGTCTGGCATGGAAGACAATATTTATACTATCCCTCTTAAAGAGGATGTTGTTATGATAGCTGAACCTGTTATTTGCGATAATTTGAAAGATTCTAAATAGGAGTATTGATGGCAAAATTAGTAGCATTCTGCGGAGCAAAAGAAAGTGGAAAGTCAACTTCGGCTGAACTTTTTAGACAAGCCGTAAACACCGCAACCGAAGAAGTGGCATTTGCTGGTCATTTAAAAAAGACCTGTGCTAAAGTTTTTAAAATTGACATTAAATATTTTTTAGATACTAAACTTAAAGAAGCTGAATTGGAAACTTATGTTAGACTAACCAAAGAAGCTATTGAGCAAATATTCCAAGAATTTGATATTCAAGCCTTTGATTATGACAAACATATACGTCCCCATATGGGTCAAGTTTTTGATACACCTCGTAAAATACTTCAATACGTTGGAACAGAAGTCCTACACCCTTTAGACAAGAATATCCATGTGAATATTACTCTTAAAAAGCTAAATCCAGAAGTAATTACAGTCGCCACGGATTTAAGATTCCCTCAAGAGTTTGATGCTTTAAAAGACAATAAAGATTTTATTCCAGTTTATGTTAATAATAAAAAAGCAGAAGACGCAGCTGCAGCGGATACTCACGCATCTGAACAAGGTTGGAAACAGTTTAAGCACTTATGTATTGAGCTGGATAATAACGGTACCATGTCCGATTTAATAGCAAATGTAAATAAATTTATTAAGGAGAAATTATGAGTCTAAGAAATACTATTATATTAATGATTTTAGTTGCCGCAGCTTCTGCTGGAATTACGCGATATTACTTTCCGCAAGTAGAATTTAAAAATACAGAAACAGTAAAAGAAGTCGTTAGAAACGACGTTAGAACCATTGTTAAAGAGGTAGTTCGTCCGGATGGTTCTAAAGAAATCGTAACTGAAGTAATCGATAAGTCGACTAAAAAAGAGACGTCTACTTCTGAGACGATGAAAGCTGCTCAAAAACAATGGTTAGTTGGTTTAGGAGCTCGTGCAAAAGTATCAGAACGAGACACCATAATTTATGAATTAGAAGCCCATCGACGTATACTAGGTCCTTTTTATTTAGGTGGAAAAGTTGGATCTGATAAAAGTGTAGGCTTGTCCGTTAGCATGGAATTTTGATAGGATTCACATATGTTAGATTACCAGCAACTTCAAAATTTAGTTAATCAATATCTCGATCTAATTACTATAGATCGGGATGCTATTATTGACGCCCGCAATCGTGCTGCTAAATTTCTTGTAGTTCAATCCCATTTATCAAATCATTTAAAAACATTAGACGATATTAAAGTTACTGCATCTACTCTAGAAAAAGCTACGTATGCTCAAGCTTTAATGAGACAGGCCGGTAAAAACGTTACTGAGAATAAAATTAATGCTGAAGCTGATCCAGAATACGCGCAAGCTAGAAGTTCTTTAGAACTAGTAGATGCTGAAATCAATTGGACAAAACGTCATTTTGAAATATTTGGAAACGCTCACGTAATGTTTAGGCAAATTGCTGCAGAAAGACCATAGGAGATATTATGGAAAAGAAGTTTGACTTTTCAAAAACAATTAAACGCGTTCAAGATAACTATAAAAACGACAAAAAGATGGCTCAACAAATTGGATTAGGTCAAGCATTAGAGACTATCTCCAACGATCCAAATGATTATGTGGTAATGGCTGATTGGTGGAAATCTAAATTTGGAATTATGGGTTTAAAATTTGGACATATGGTTCAAGTAGCCGGTAAGTCTGACTCAGGTAAAACGTCAATTTCGTTGGATGCAATGAAGAGAGCCCAACAACAAGGTTGTGCCGTTGTTTACGTGGAAACTGAAGGAAAGACTGGACCTGAAGATTTAATCTCAGCCGGTATTGATCCAGATGGTGTAGTTTGTATTTATTCTTCAATTACAGAAGAAGCATTTGAATTAATGCTCAAAGCTGTAGATTCTATTTATGTTGATTATCCAGAGGCAAAAGTACTAGTAGTATTTGACTCTTTCGGTAACACTACATCAGTTCGTGATGCATCTTTAGAGATGACTCAAAAAACGGCTATGGTTGGTGGAGCTGCGAAAACTAATAGATTGGGCCTTTCAGCTCTCCGTGCAAAAATGTCAAAAGATCCAATCGCAGTATTGCTAGTAAACCGCACGTATGATAATTTAAACTCTCCAGGTAAATCAAACGCTGGTGGAGATGCAATCAATTTCTTCTCTATGTTAACCCTTCAAACAGCTCGTAAAGGTTGGTATGAACGTACTGTTAAGGGCGAAAAGGTTCGAGCAGGCGCCGTTGTTATTTGGAATGTTTATAAAAACCACTATGCTAAAGCTTTGAAAGGCGAAGATGGACAATCAATCTTACTCCCAAAACAAGTCGAACTTAAAATTACATCAGAAGGCATTAATCCGACTGACCAGGTATCTGAAGAAGGCGAATAAGATTTATAACTTATTTCTTTTGTTTATGCTGTTTAGATTAGTTGATTATAATTACTTCATCACTGAACGATTAGACATACTCGTTCGAGAGTTGGGGAATTTATGCTTGATCTCTTTACATTTATTGGCGACCCACATATCACTCCTAAATCCTTAGACAAGGGTGAAGTACTATTTAATACAGTTGAGAACTTAGGTCGCCATTGCGTATGGCTTGGTGACCTCTTAGACACTAAAGAAGTTATCAGAGGAAAGTGTTTAAACGCATTTTATGACTACTTTAGTAGATCTAAACTTCAGCATATTATTATCGTAGGAAACCATGATTGGTTCAATCTTGAATGTAAAGACCACTCGTTAAAAGCTCTAGCGGCCCTCCCCAATGTTACTATAATTGATACAGTAAGATCTCACCCAACTTTGCCATTCGTGTTCTTTCCGTACATCCACGACAAGGCTAAGTTAAAGGAAGAACTTAATGCTATTGAAAATCCTCAAGACAAAATTATAGTTGGACACTTTGAAGTATCTGGATTCGACTTCGGAAACGGTCATTTATGTGAAGACGGAATCATAACTCATGACGATTTTAAACAATTTAAAAGAGTCATTTCTGGACACTTTCACAAATTACAACAAACAGGAAACTTCACGTATTTGGGAACACCGTTCAGTCACTCTTTTGGAGAAGCAAATCAAGATAAAGTATTAGGAACTTACTGTCTATCAGACGATACTCTCACATTAACTCCTACATCTTTTCCGCGCCATTTGAGTATTAAAATTGATCTTTCTAAGAAAGGTGCTGAAAAGAAGCTTCAAGAGTTTCTTGCTGGTAATGAGTCGAATATAAACCGAGTTCAGCTATATGGAACAACTGAAGATGTTATCAAATTTGATAAGTCTAAGTATCCAGAAGTAACTAAGTGGGAAGACAAATCAGAGACTAAAATTGACGCTAAGACTAATTTAGACGAAAGTTTAGACAATAAAACACAATTCCAAGAGTGGGGTAAAAACATCAAACAATTGGATAAGGACACTATTAAATTAGGTCTAGAAATCTTGGAGGCTGTCGGTGCTAAGTAGTATTAAAGCAACCAATTTCTTGTCGTGGAAAGAATTACATTTTAATGTAACTAAAGGTGCTACCCTGGTGGACGGGTGGAATGAAGATGACCAAAGATCTGAAGGATCTGGTAAATCTGCAATCCTTAATGCTGTTTCGTGGTGTATTTTTGGTAAAGTCCCAAAAGATGCAAACATTGACGATGTCATTAAAGACGGAGAAACCTCGTGTTCTGTAGTGTTAGAGTTTGACAACGGCGACGCTATCGTTCGCTCTCGCAAGCCACACGACTTATATATAATGAAGGCGGGCGCTACTATTAAGGGTAAAGACGCCAGAGAGACTCAAACATTTATTGAAGAATACATTGGTTGTAATTTTGAAACATTCTGCCAATCTGTATACTTTGCTCAAAACTACGATAAAAAGTTTCTATCTTCTAATCAAGAAGATAAGGGTAAGATTCTGTCTAGTATTCAAAATCTTCAGGTTTTTGATAAAGCCCGTAAAGAGGTAATGGATCTATTGAAGCTTGAAAACGATAAAATTACTAAACTTAAAAACCAACTAACTGTTGAAGAGAATAACTTCAACAATCTAAATTCTCAAAAAACGATGTTGAACTCTTTTATTGCTGACAAGATTAAAAAGCATAAAGAGCAACAAAACATGCTGACCCAACAACGTGATATGGTTTCTGGACACGTCAAACGTACAGAATCTGATATGGAAGCAATAGTTCAAAAAGCATCTGCAATCGATTTACAAGCTTTAGCTAATGATGAGGCTGAACTAAATAAAGCTAAAGCTGATTATGGAACCCAACTATCAGGGGTTACATATCAAAAGAGTCAGGTTGATTCAGTTAAAAAAGCAATCCAGAGTAAAGAATTTGAAGGTCAAACACTAGCTACTAAGTATTCAAACTTAGAAAAGAAACTTCAAACTTCTAAAACCACTAAAAGTCCTAGAATATTAAGCCTAGAGACGAATCGAGACTTTGCATTAGATCTAAATAAAAACCAAAGCCGTAACCGCCTTTTGACCAAGGTAAAACAACTAGAAGATTTTATAGCAAATCCAACAAAGATCTGTCCATCATGTGGAACTGAACTAGCATCAGCGGATACTAGCCATTCTCAAAAAGAATTAGAATCTATTCGCCAAGAAATTACTCAAATAGAAGCGCAGGCTAAAGATCAAGCAGCCCAGTACGATATTCAAATTCAACAAGAGTTACAAAATAATGTAACTGAACAAGAGTCCATGGCTGCTGAAATGCAAAGCATCTTAGCGCAACTCGAGGCCGTATCTCAATATTTAGACCAAAATAAAATCCCATCTATGGACGAACTAAACAAGCAAGAAGTTGAAATTAGGGGAGTAATTACTCAAATTGATCAGGCTATATTTCAAACAAATCAAAAGAAAAATGAGCATGCTCAGTTAGTTAACCAACATGGAACTTTAAGCAACCAACTAGCTAATTATAATCAGCAACTACAACAACTACAAAATTCATTAAATCAATTGGGAGAGCCTGACGTTTCTCAAGATACAGCTAAACTGGCTGCTCTAGATTTAGAAGTATCTAATGTTACAGTTAAAATTGAAGAACTTAAAAATTTGATAGAGGTTGCAAACATTCATGCCCAGCGTTTAGAAACTCTTAAAGAGGGTTTTAAAGAAATCAAAACCCACGTATTTACAAATGCTCTTAAAGAATTAAATCACAGAACAAATGAATATCTATCTCAATTATTTGACATGGAAGCAACTGTTAAGTTTACAACAGAAGATCAAAAGATCGAATCAAAGATCGTGTTAGACGGTAAAGAGCGTAGTTTAGGTCTGTTATCTGGTGGTCAAAATCGCCGATTCAATTTAGCAGTAGATTTAGCTATTTCAGATCTTGTATCAAATAGAAAATCCTCTAAGTTAGGAATTCTAATCTTTGATGAATACTTTAAAGACTTGAGCGAGATTAGTATGGAAAAGTCTTTAGATCTTCTTAAAGATAGAAAGTGTCCAGTAGTACTTATCGAACATAACAGTATCTTTAAAAACATTGTGGATAATACGTTCTTCGTAAGACTCGAAGACGGAACATCTAGAGAGTCGAGACCGTAATGGCCTTAAAACTTTATAAATGTCCAGTATGTGATAAGACAAAAGAGACTCTTAAAAAAGACATACCTACGTGCCCGCACGGGGAACTATTGATTAATATGGAGCAACAAATTACAGCTCCTAATCAAAAGTTTATGATTTCTGCTAACGCGGCTGAGGGTAAATCTAAACTTAAAGATTCTGATAAAATGCTAAAAGCGAGAGCTAGGAACCACTCTAGGGACGTACTTGGGGATGAAACTATTCAAATAAATCTAAAAAATGGATTAAAAGAGTCAGTTTCTAGAAATCTTCTAAATGAGAAGGGCGAACGTAGAAAGAAGATTGATGATATATGAAAGTAGAATTTTATTGGTGCGTAAATTGCGGCCACAAATCCAAAGCTAAAAGAAGCGATCAAACCACGTGCGATAATTGCGGATACGTTGGAATTACGCCATATGAGAAATCAGAGATATTAGAGGATAAGAATTTAACCGAACGTTTTAAGGAAGTAATAGATGAAGATTCTGCTGTCTCTGGATCTTAGTACTACCTGTACTGGATGGTCTGTTTTTGATATAGAAACGAAGAAACTCGTTTCATATGGAACGTTGAAACCGTCTACAAAAGGCTTATCAAAAATGATATATCCTAAGCAACAACTAACTAAAATGATTGATCTATCTTTTCAGCTTAGATCTTTAATAGAAAACTTTAAACCTTCCCACATAGTAATCGAAGAGATTGCAGGATCTAAGCAAAGAATTGGTCAAAAAGTATTAGATGGTCTACATTGGATCTTTCTTCATAATAATCAAGAAATTATCGATATAGTACAGTACTACGACGTTACAGGGTCCGACGGATGGAGAACACATCTCAATTTGAAACTAACAGACGCCGATAAACTTGCAAATAAAGAAGCTAAAAAACTCAATAAAGAACTTGGACGTGGCGTATCAAAATTACCCATTTATGACGCAAAAGATTTAGCATGTCGACATGTCAATTCTAATTTTGGACTAAGCCTGGATCCTCAGACGAATCAATATGATGCAGATATTGGAGATAGTATCGCAATGGGACATTCGTGGCTACTTTTTAGGTGTCCGTCACAAGTATAGTTGGATAATATATAGATATGGATAAGAGTAAGTTTCAATATGAAGGAATTAAGTGGATCATGGAGATGGAATTATTAAACCATCCCCAAGCTATCAACACGATTAAATTCAACATATTGATGGTAAGCAAACGAATCAAGGAGGTTGAGCTTCTCATTTATCGCGAAAACAAATCTATGTTAGTTTTATTAGAACTATCATGGTTTGGACGTAAATTCCGTAAAAAACAGATCTTTACGGAAGTACACGAAGTATTAAGCCAGTTGTTACCTAGTTTTAGATTTCGAGTAATCGATGATCCTAAAATTATGCAAATGGCGATAGAAAGAGTACAAAAAGCCTTAACAGGAGGTAAAAATGAAAACTCTACTAATAACAATAACACTATTGCTCTCGAGCCAAATAAACAAGAACCAAAGCCTTCCGAATCAACCACAATTAATAAAACCGGAAGTCTTGAAAGTGTTCAATCAGATTCAGAAAAACCATCCGAAGCTCCAGAAGGATTACTCCCTGAAGTTAGCGGAAACGATCGTAAAGAAGAGTAAGAAACACGGTATCTCTTCTAGAGTTCTAGCTGCGATGTTAATGCAAGAATCTGCATATAAAATCTCGGCCAAGAATCTCAAATGTGGTATATCAATAACTACAGGTGAACGGGATTGTATTGCGGTTGACTTTGGCATAGGTCAAATCAATCACAAAACTATCAAAAGTTACAAATTTGACCAAGTTAAGTTAATGTCCGACTTAACTTATTCGGTAGAGGCGTCTGCAATTGTTTTATCAGACTTTAAAAAGAAGTATGGTAAGAACGATTCGGAGTACTGGACTAGGTATAACGCGGGAGTAAAGAATACTCCGACTGTAAAAAGAAATAGAGCTATCTATAAAAACCTGGTAGCTAGATATTTATAGTCGGCTATACTTTTATTCCCAGTTGATATAATGAGCACTGGGAATAAAATATGGACTCTGACGATAAAAACAAATCAATGGTAATCACTTTAGACGGAAACACTTTAGGTCTAGAGAAGATTAAAAATGAATATATATGCGAAGGGACTACAGCTCCCGAGCTCGCTATGAAGTACAACTTACCAGTTGAACTAGTTCAGCAATTCATATCAAATGAGCAATTAGATAAGCTAAGAGCAGCTCACATTAAGCACGGCTTACAGTTGTTACAAAATATACAATTGGGTCAAGCTGAAAAACTGATGAATCTAGAAAATCAGTTTAAAAAGATGAGAATCATTCAAATAGAGAAGATGTTAGAAGATTATGCTGCGTATTACGCGCGGTATGGTCACTTTTATAAAGTACATCCAATTACTAACGAGATATTGAAAGATACGAATGGAATTCCTCTACAAATTAAACTTCCAAACGTTGCCCATGAAATTACACAATTAAAAGAAAGCGTATCTTTATCTGAAGGTTTAAAACAAATGCTAGGTCACATTGACGCTATCATCAATAAGCCTAAAGATATTGATAACATTACAGATCCAAATGTCCTAGATGCTAGTTTTACGGATCTGTTCTCACAAAAGAAACACGGGGATGAGGACAGAGAATGATTATTTATAAAATTGTAAACTCTATTACTAGTGATTTTTATATAGGAAAAACTACAGGTTCACTTGAACTTAGGTGGCAAAAACATTGCAGAAATTCAAGTAATTGTAGGTATTTATCAAATGCAATTAAAAAATACGGTAAATCTTCGTTTAGGTTAGAAGTCTTAAAAGTATGCCAGTCTTTAGAGGACTTAAATATTTCAGAAAAACATTTTATTAAAACGATGTCCCCTTTGTACAATTTAACTAAAGGTGGAGACGGTGGAGCATTAATTGGAGAGTCTTTAGAAAGAATGAAGATAGGAGTTTCTAAAGCTCTTAAGGGCAAAAAAAAGCCACATAGAACTTTAGAACATTCTAATAAAATATCTAAATCTTTAACCGGTAAACCTAACATGAAAAAGAGAATACCAATAAAGTGTTCTAATGGTTTAGTTTATTCTGGAATTAAAGAAGCATCTAAATTATTAAATATTAGCGCCGGAAACATTCATAGCGTTTTAAAAGGTTATAGAAAAACTGCTGGAGGATATTCTTTTGGATATATCTAAGCTTAGTCAGCAACAGTTTGCTGTGCTTTTTAATAAGATTGTTGAGAAGATCAAGCAAGACCCGATTGAGAACTTTGTAAAAGCTAGTGGGTTTTTAGATCTAGATCCGACGCCAGCCCAAGAAGTAATTCTTAAAATAGTTTTTAATAAAGAACTGGATTCTGTAACCCGTAAAAAAGTTAGATTTGAAGAACGAGATGGCGCGTCTATTAAATTCAAAACAGTCTTAATGACTGAGTACGAAATCTATGAATTTTTAACGGATGAGAAGTACAATCCTAAAAAGTTAAAAGACATCAAGATCAACAAAATCGATCTCATATGTGGTCGTCGTTCTGGTAAGACTTTATTATCAGCTGTTATTTCTATTTATTGCGCTATTTCTAATAATTGGAAACCGTTCCTTAAAAAGACACCCTTTGCAACGGTTCTTATTATGTCCCACTCTCGTGAGTTCTCTGACGAGGTTTTAGAGATCATACGTACATTGATTGAAAGTTCTCATGTATTAAGTGCGTTGATTAATAAAGATAAAAAGAATACGTCATCAACTATGAATCTTAAAGTACCTTGGATTATCAACGGTACTCAAATCCAATATTCAAGGGTTCAAATTAAGGTTGCAGCTGCATCGAGTAAAACTACACGGGGAGTTGCAGCTTGCGCAATTCTTTGCGACGAGATTGCATTCTGGAACTTAGATGAAAGCATGAAGGAAACTGATGCTAAAATCATGAAAGCCGTACGTCCGGCCATGAAACAGTTCCGTGAATTTGGAATGCTCATCAAGTTATCGTCTCCTGGTATTAAACAAGGTGTTCTATATGGTGAGTACAAGAAACACCGAGCAGGAGAACTTCCTCCGTCTTACGCAGTATTTAAAGCTCCGTCATGGGTAATGACTCCAGATGACGTAGTTCCAAGCGAGGAGTTTAAAGAAGAATTTGATTTAGATGCAGAATCGTTCGATCAAGAGTATCGTGGTAATTTTGCAGACTCATTAAGTTTCTTTATTACTCCTGAATATATTGACATGGCCGTTCTTAAAAAAGTAACGTTCATGGCACCAGAAGCGGATGCAACTAAATATACAGCAGCAATCGATGCCGCGTACAAGGGTGATAGATTTACATTTTCAGTCACGGCGTATGTTAATGGTAAACTCAAACAATATATGTCTAAATCTTGGGAAGGTACAAAACAAAAACCAGTATCTGCCTATGAAGTTGCAGAGTTTATTAGAAACGTGACTAAACAATTTAACATTGATGAAGTTGCCGCTGACCAGTACTCGTTTCAACCTTTAAAAGAAATCTTTGGAACTTATGGAGTAAATCTTAAAGAATATGTATTTACTCCAGCATTTAAGAAAAAGATATACTGGAATCTTAAAAAGTTAGTACACTCACAACAGATCGATCTCTTAGATAACGAGATTCAAACTAGAGAGTTAAAGGAATTGATAGTCGAACAGGGTCAATCTGGAAATATCAAGATTGGTCACCCGGCGGGAGGAACAGATGACTTTGCGGATTCCTTGGCAGTATCGGCTTTCTTGGCTACACAGGAAGTTGGACAAGGCGTTTTTGAGGTTGTATCTGCGGCCGCCGGGGAAACTTATGGAGTTAAAACGGATAGTCAGGGTCGAGCTATTGGTAAAGCCCCAAGTCCAGATATGTTAGTCCAATCTGGTCACTTATCTGAGAATGTGATGGATAACTCCGAACAATTTGAAAAGGATCCAAAAACTGGTAAGTTGGTTAGAAAAGAAGACCTGGAAGATGATGAAGCGGACTCTGGTGCACAATTTGTTTTCTAGGATAGTCAATTTGATACAATATGCTATAGCGACTATTATTTATATCAACGTACCATTTTGATACAAATAGTTGAAATTACAGAGGAAATAAGATGCAGAAACCGGATAACAAAAATATATCTATCTTTCAAAAAGTCCTGGAAGCCGGAAATGCGTACCTGGACACGCAGATTTTTAAAGCTAAAACTACAATCATCAATTCAAATATTGAAGACCAGAGTGACTTCTTTTTCGGTAAAGCCGTAATTGAAGATCCTAGCTATTCTTTACATTCCCAAGGTTGGACAGACAAACCTTATAGGATTCAAAACGGACATCTTAAACAAATGTCATATCAGGATTCTGCTATTGCTGCAGTTATTCAAACTCGCCAAAATCAAGTATCTAGCCATTCTCAATTAGTTAAATCTGAACAAGAAAAAGGTTTCATGATTAAACTCAAAGATGAGGAGTCTATCTTAGCTAAAATTAAAGAAGAACTACGAGCTGAGATGAAGGTTAAAGAAATCTTAACTGGTGAGAAAAACGAAGCAACCGAAACACCAGAAGAAGCTTCTCAACCTGATCAAAATGATGAAAACCCAATTCAAAAATCAGATATGAATAGCGGGGCAGATCTTGAAGATCAATCGTCAATGGAAGGTACCGAAGATAAAAACCCGTCTGACGATAGTAAATCAGATGATGAAGTAGAATTGCTAGAATTTGAGCTTGAAAGAAAAGCTAGAGCTAAAATGGAAGAGCAATTTGAAAAAGCTAAAAAAGCAGTTGAAGAATATATTCTAAATTGCGGCAAGACTGACAACAGACCATTCGAAACTCAGAAGTGGAATTTTGATGCCGCGCTTCGTGCCATGGTTCGAGATTCTTTAACATACGATAACTACGCGGTGGAGAAGGTTCCAGACCGTGCAGGAAGACCTCATCACTGGTTTCCAGTAGATGGCGGAACTATTAAAAAGGCGTCAAGAGACTTACGTAAATATAAAGATGCTGCTCAAAATTTTTACAATATCGATATTCTATATCCCGAAAGATCTGAAGAAGCTCAAGCACGTCAAAAAGTAATCGATCTTAGAGAGGATCTTTTAGAAAAAGATGCATACAAATACGTTCAAGTTATCCGTGGAAAAGTAGAACGTGCATATACTGCTGATGAAATGGCAGTAGGTATTCGTAACGTAAATACAGACATTTATAATAACGGATATGGTATTGCAGAGCTTGAGTTATTAGTAGCGATGGTTACTGGCCATCTAAATGCTGAGTATTATAATCAAGCTTACTTCACACAAGGATTCTCTGCAAAAGGTATCTTACATATCAAAGCAGCTTTAAACAGACGTAAAGTTGAAAGCGTAAGAACGCAGTGGCATCATATGTTAAAAGGTGCACGCAACTCTTTTCAAACACCGATCTTTGCTGGTGTCGAAGATGTGAATTGGATTCCACTAACTCAAAACCACAACGACATTGGTTTCGAAGGCTGGATGCGTTACTTAATTACTATGATTGGTGCAATCTATCAAATTGATCCTGCTGAGATGGGTATCCACTTTAAAGCTGAAGGCGGAGGCGGCGGTCTAGGTTCTAAAGATGACACTAAAGAAAAGACTCAAAATTCTAAAGATAAGGGTCTGTATCCACTATTAAAACATTTACAAACATTTATAAATGACCAAATTATAAAACCATTTGATGCCAGATTCGTAATTAAATTTACAGGCTGTAACGGTGAAAACTCTACTCAAACTTTAAATCGACAAAAAGAAGAGTCTAAATTTAAAAAGACAGTAAATGAACTTCGAGCTGAAGATGGTCTTCCACCATTGCCAGGAATGGATGATGTAATTTTAGGATCCGAGTTCATGACTTGGTATACGCAGTTCTCTCCTAAAGCCTTAAAAAAGCAAGCTGAAGATCGTAAAGAGCAGCAACGTCAGCATAAAGCTCAGCTTGACCAACAAATGCAACTTCAAAAAGAACAAATGAAGGCGGGCGGTACTCAAGAACAGCAAGTTCCTCCAAACGAAGATATTTATGGAGAAGGCGCTCTTCATATGAATAATCAACCATTTGTAGAAAAATCACTAAGAAAGTCTAAACAATTAACCGTAGAAGTCTATAAAATAGAGGACTAATATGGCTAAGTTAAAAATTCTTTTAGAAAAAGGTGAAACCTTACAAGAGGCTGAAGATTTAATCTTTAAGGCATTAAATCACCACGCCTCTGGTGATGTACATTCTAGTCATCAATTTCAAGATCCAGCTATGGCTGCCGTAGCGGAGCGCTTCGAGGAAACATTTAAAAAAATACACCAAGATATGATTACTGAGATCGGTGAAGCTTTAGATAAGGATTATTTAAAACGTTATGGTAACTAAAAAAGCAACTATCGAAGAAATACGATCTATTATTCAGAAGCACTATTCGCGACTGATTATTTCTGTATTGGGTCGGGATGCTTTAACACCTAAAGAATTAGAAGAATTAGAAGCTCAAGGAATCGACGTATCTAACCAAGATTCACTAATGTCTTTAGTTTATAATCACAACTTTATCAACCATCCCGTTCAACCAACGGATCCTAAATCTGTGGAAGACATGAAGGCACAACAATCTGTTCAAGGACTTAAGCCAGTAGGCGAAGCCCACGAATACACGATTGAGAATATTAACGACAAAACTAAACAATTAATTGAAAAATTAAAATTAGATCAAATGACTAAAATCGAGGGTATTATTCGAGAGAACAATGATACCTATAAAATGAATGCTCTTCAGAATCTAGATAGAGACGACATCGTCGATGAATTAGTAAAAGAGTCATCTTTAGGTAAATTAAAACAAAAATTAAAAGATACAGCTGGAGATGGTAATCGAGATTGGATGCGCGTTGCTTTGACTGAAATGTCAAATGCCATTGGTATTGCATCTGTAGATCGTATTGTTAGTGATAATCGGGATTCTGATTTGGACGAAATTTACGTGTATAGAGTGACTGTAAAAGATGCTAAAACATGTAAATGGTGTAGACGCTTTTATGATGACGATGATGGAAGTCCTAAACTTTATAAGTTGTCAACTCTACTTGCTAATGGATCTAATTACGGTAAAAAAACAGACGCTTGGAATCCGGTAATTGGGGCAACTCATCCAAACGAGAGATGTTCTCAAATGATCGAACTAAAACCCGGTTTCGCACTTACGTCTGATGGTATGCCAACTTACATTGGTTTGGATAAGTGGAAACAGTACATTTTTGAAAAGCTTCAAAACTAATTCACCTGAAAAAGCCCAATAGATATTATTCTCTAAGACCATACGTGGGCGGAGAAGCAATGTCTAAAATTGATGCACAAATCAAAGCTTTACAGCTTAAAAAGAAGAAGATCGATTATGTCAGCTACGTTGCTGATCTGATTAAAAATGATACACATTGCGTTGACTTTAAAGATGTTCAAAAAGAGATCGTAGATAAGATTGAACCATATCTTCTTAAATTAATAGAAGCTATTGAGTCAGATTCCGAAGTATCTACAGATGCGCAACCTGCCCTCTCTAAAGAACAATTAGAAGCTGTAATGTTGGTTGCAAATAAAGTCTTAAATAAGTCTCAAAATAGTACGCCATCTGCACCAATTCAAGACGGTGGATATACGCCAGAGCAAACCCTTAAAAAGGGTAAACAAGAGATGAATCATAACGATAAAATGAATTTTGCTATGAACAATCGTCATTTGGCAAATAAAAAAGTACAAGTTATTAACGATCAAAACGTCCAGATAACTGGATCTGTCGTCGGACTCGATGCCCCTTATGTGGTAGTTAAGACAGATTCGGGTCCAACTATTAATGTTCCTTTAGAGAAGGTGGTATTGTTGCCATGAAAAAGTCATCATTTATAGACGCTCAAGAATTCAAAAAACTTGAAGAAAATCATAAAAAAGTAAGAGCTAGTATGAGTCCTGAGCAACTAAAAGTTGCCCAAGAAGCAGACGCTGCTTTTGAGGAAATTACTCAAGATGTATTTGATTTTGAAAGCGAAAATAGAGTTCGTCGGGCTGGATATTCCCCACAAGAGGCTGAAGACATTGCTTTCATTCTTAAAAAAGAAAATATACAAGTTGGTCAAGTTTTTAAATATCACAGAGCTCGTGGGGTTGAATTATTGACTTTAACGCCTTTCAAAACTGTAGTTCCAGCACAAACGTATATAACTAGCTTACAGGATCGATTGTTTGAGATAACAACGGTTGATCAAGAGGTTATGGTTTCAAATTTGAAAAGTCAGGTTCAACAGTTCACGTCTTTATCATTTTTTGGTTTAATCAAATTGGCATTTAAACGTTTAATAAAAGGGAGAAATAATGGGAAATAAAAAAGGACAACAACGACTACAACAATCAATGGGGAACATGGTAAGCCGAGCAGCACTAGCTCAGCTTGGTCCTCATATTGAACAAATGGTAGTTGATTACGTAAATCAATTGGGAAGCAATCTTTCAACGCAAACAGCTTCTACATTAGAGTCGATGTTTTCTAGAATCGTAGTATTAGAAACTATTCTTATTGAAAAGATGGGATATACTAAAGAAGATTTAGCAAACAAAGTTGCAGATATTGAAGATCAAAACCAAGGTCTTAAAAAGACCGAATCTTCAGTCGAGAAAAATGATGTCGTACGTCTTGAGATTAAGACTAAAATGAAAGAACAAACTGAATATCAAGGTACATCTAAATTAAGAATCTCTCAAATTGGTTCTGGTCAAACTTTGGGATTAGAACTCGAATCTGCTATCATTGGAATGAAATCAGGAGAAACTAAAGAAGTAGAATTCGGACAAAACAAAGAGATGCTTGCGCAGATCACTCTAAACCGTGTTTCTCGTTCTGAAAAGAAACAAGCAGCGGAGGCTTCAAATGAGTCAACAGCAAGTCAATCTCAGGGGTAATCGGGTAGCTATCGAAAAGACAAAGAAAGTCCAAAACAATAAAAATTTGGGCATTGTCATGCCAGAGTCTGAAGAATATTCAGGCACTATCCGTTATGTGGGAGATTCCGCTTCAAAGGATTTGCAAGTAGGTCAAAAAGTATATTTCGGAACTAATTACCAACAAACTAGAATTGGTGGATTAGAACTTTGCATTATGGAAGATTCACAAGTATACGCAATTATTTCTGAGTAGGACTTATGTCGAGAAAAATAAACCGTGATGATGTCGATAAATTATATGATTACGATCTCCATATCCCAAGTAGAACACTTTACATGGGAAGTGCTGAAAGTTCTCAAGAGTACGGAGAATCAGGTACCGACTCGGTCATGGCAGAGCGCGTTATAAAAGCACTCCATATATTAGATAATGCTGCGCCAAAAGGCGATCAACCCATTACTATTATTATGAATAATCCGGGTGGGGACGAATACGACGGTCTTGCCATTTACGATGCTATTAAAGCTTGTAAAAATTATGTAACTATTATTGTTTATGGAAAAGCCATGAGCATGGGTGGGATTATATTGCAAGCTGCTGATAAACGAATCATGTCGCCCAACTCAAGATTTATGATGCATTATGGTACATTTGGCATAGTTGCAAATGCAAAAGACGTGTATAAATGGGTTGATGATAATAAAAAGATTGATACTTTAATGGAAGATATATTTCTAGAAAAGATGATCGAAAAAGATCCAACTATAACTAGAAATAAATTACAAGAAATGTTAAAAGATGATTTCATTGTCGACGCTCAAGAGGCTGTTGATCTTGGATTCGCTGATGCTGTCTTAGGCCAAGATGAGGATGATCCTACATGAAATCATTAATAGACGTATTTAATGAAACTATTATAAAACCAGATTGGGAAAGTAAAAGCAAAAAAGCTCCTCAATTTAAAATAAAGCCATCAATGATTGGTTCTTCTTGCGAACGTAAAATTTACTACGCTTCTGCAGGAGTTGAGGAAGATTACGGATTTGATCTTAAAGGTAAAAAGAGAATGCTTTTAGGAGATTCTATTGAGACATCTCTTGAAAAGGTTTTTAGAAAGTCTGGAATACTAATAGACTATGTAAATCCAGATGGAACACCTCATCGTAAATTTGGCTTTGCGGATGTTACTACACAGTTTCCAGTGGAATGCGCTGATATTTACATTAAAAATGGCTATATTGATGCTGTCTGTATTTTAGACGGTAAATTATGGATCGCAGATTATAAATCAATAAATCTAAATGGATTTGGTGGACTATTATCTGCTAAGAATGACCACTTAATTCAAACTGTAATTTATCTTTATATATTTAATTTGATGTTAGCTGAGGGTAAGTTTTCACACATAGAAAAGCTTCAGGGATTTACAAAGGCTGAAGGCGTACGGATCCTTTATGTGAACAAAGATGACACTGAAATGAAAGAGTTTACTCTTACAGATACAGATGCGTTCTTTGCCCAAATCGTTAATAAAATCATGGCTACTAGAAAGAACTATGATACTAAAACTTTACCACCTAAAACTCCAGAATTCTGCAATACTTGTAACTGGCGAGACAAGTGTAAAAAGAATTTCAATATATCATAATAATTAGTTTACCTAACTAACTATTAAAAGCTAAAATATTAAAAGAGAAGTCATACCAATATTAAAGGAGAGAATATGACAAAAGTCCTTATCGGATTGCTGGCAGTCGGTGTCTTGCTAGTAAGCTACCCAGTGGGTAAAAAAGTAGTCGATACCGTCCGTAGTGGAGGAATCACTCAAGAGCAAGATAATACCAATGCGGTTGAAATCAAGCTACCAGATACGTTGTCTGATCTTCTAACAGAAGCTCCTAAAAAATTGACAACAGTTAAAAAGACGCTTGTCTTGGAAGGCAAAAATACAGTTACCCTTCGAGGTCCTGTCACTAGTGACTCAGTTGGTAAACTAATCCAAGAGATCTCTAAATTAAGTCGCAATCTTCCTAAAACTGAAGCAATCTATTTGGTTTTAGATACTCCAGGTGGATCTGTATTCGACGGTATGGACTTCATTGATTTCTTAGAAGCTATCCCTCAAGAGGTTCGAACAGTAACTCTCTTTGCTGCTTCAATGGGATTCCAGATTGCTGAGAATAACCCAGGTAAAAGAATTATCGCACGTAACGGTGTTTTAATGAGTCACCGAGCTGCTGGCGGTTTAGATGGCCAATTTGATGGTGAATTTGAAAGTCGATACCGCATGGTAAAGCAAAAGATTGATTTCTTAGATGCGACTGTTTCCCAGCGTTTAGGTATGAAATATGAAGATTACAAAGCCAAAATCGTCAATGAGTGGTGGATCCATGGCTTTAACGCTGTAGATGAAAAGGTAGCTGACGAAATGGCACTTATTCAGTGTGGTTCGACTATGAACGGTACTGATGAGGTTATAATCAATACTATGTTTGGCCCAATTAAAGTGGTATTCGATAAATGTCCTTTGCTCAAGGAACCTGTATCTGTAGACTTTGCAGGAATCTCTCAACACGCACAACCATACGTAAAATCAGTATTTAATGATTTAATCCATAATAAACAAAAGTTTACTAAAGACTTTATTTTATCGAATAAATTTCACACATTATTTAAGTAATTAACACCGAGCCCCGATGAGGGGCTTTAGGATTTAAAATGACAGATTCTACCGACAACTCGGGGAACTGTCCTCCTGATAACAAACCTGAAAACAAGGAAGAAGTAGGCTGTCCCTGGCATATAAATTCTCCAGAACATCATAACTGCCTTTGGCTATATATTATAGACAAGAGCGGTCCAGATGGATCTATGCCTGAACTTGTTCAGTCGGAAATAGCTCAACTTTTAGGATGGTCTAACACGAAGACACACTTTATGTTGAAGCAAGCAATGGCCGAATTAAATCAAGCTTTTAAAAATTATAAATCAAACCAGCTTATAGCTGGAGATCCAGACCAAAACGTTGAATTAAACTCATTTGATATTGATCCAATTTCTAACTATACTTCTGAGGATTCTGAAGAGTAGTTTAGTTGATTTGATAAAATGTAGTTATGAAAAACGATTTTAAATTTGTAATCCCCGCAGAAATTTCAAAAGGTAAAGATGGAGAGTGGAGAGTAGCTGGTATAGCTTCCACATCTTCTAAAGACCGTCAAGGGGAAATTATTATTCCAGAAGGTATCGATGCTACGCCTATTGCCAAGGGAAAAGGATTCTTTAACTGGGACCACGACAACTCACCAGAAAATACAGTCGGAGTTCTTGATTCTTATAAAAAAACAGCTAATGGCATGTTTGTTGAAGGTCGCCTGTTTAAGAATCACACCCGGGCTAAAGCTGTATACGAAATCATGTCTTCCCTTAACAAAGGTGATACGGGCCGAGTCGGAATGTCAGTCGAAGGTAAAGTCATTGAGCGTGATCCGAATAACCCGTCTATTATCAAACGCTGCCTTATCAAAAATGTGGCATTAACGATGAATCCTGTGAATCAAGATACGTATGCAGACATAATCAAATCCATGACTGGCGAAAGTGAAGTTGAATTTGCATCTGAAGGAAAACCAGCTGATCCAACAGAACAACCAGTAGTTAAGTCTGAAGAACCTACTTTTACTGCATCTCAAGTATTCGCAATGATGGAAAAAGCATTAGGTATTGGTGCAGGAAATTCTGCAGCTCCAGCTGATCGATCTGGCGGAGATGCTTTAAGCATGGAATCTATGGACAAAAAGAAAGTCGATAAGAAGAAACTTAAAAAATCTTCTGCGGATATTTTTAAGTCCCAAATGATTGAAGTTCTAGATAAGTTACAAGCTTTATATCCAAACCATACTAGATCTGAGATATGGTCGGCGGTACAAGAGCGTATGGAAACTAAGTTTCCTGAGCTTAAAACAAAAGAACTTTAATTTAGGTACAATTATTATAGTTTAAAATACAAGGAGTTTTCACATGTCTGAAGAACTTAAAAAGCGCATTCGCGTATCAATCACTGACAAAGACACGGCTAACGAACTTATTGCTCTTTTAGAGAATATGTTAGAACGTATCGTTGCCCTTGAAACACCGTAATCTTTTAGGAGAGAACAATGGATAAAAACAAAACTACAAATGAGGATCTGAATAAATCCATCGATTCTCTTATCGAGGATCTATTTGCAGAGCCTGTTCAAAAAGGTGAAAACTTTGAAGTAGCTAACGCTGCTAAAACCACTGCAGATGCTGCTATTGCGGCTGCTCCGACTTTCCAAGATGATGCTGCGCGTGGTGCTGGTCGTCCAAAACAAATCTCTGACGTTCCTAAAAACGACGAAGATGGAAAACGTGACGGAACATACGATGCAACTATTGCTGCTGCTATCGGTGAGATCGAGAATGATGAAGCTAAAAAACAAGCTAAATCTATTGATCAAACTACATCGGCTGGTCGTATGGGTGAAGGTCCTAAAATGAAGGATCCACGCCTTTCTAAATCATTAACTGATGAAGAGTATGCTGAATATCAATCTTTAAAGAAAGCTTCAGATGAAGCTAAAGCTAAAGCAGACGCTGAAGCTAAAGCTCTAGAACTTAAAAAATCTGAAGATCTTAAAAAAGCCGAATTTGAATCTTTAGTTAAGTCTGCGGTTGCATCTGCAATTGCTCCGATTCAACAAAAGAATGAAGAGCTTCAAAAGTCTTTAGAGAAATCTGAAGCACTTATTAAAGCTATGGCGGGTCAGCCTCAACGTTCTAAATCTGTGACTGGAATCGAAGCATTAGAAAAATCAATGCCTGAAGATCAAGGTCCTAAGGAATTCACTAAGTCTGAAAAACTAGATGCAGCTGAACGCCTTGTGATGAAGAAAGCTCTTCCAATGGAAGCAGTAGTTGAGCTTGAAAACACCGGTACTCTTTATAATGCAGAGTACAGAAAGTTAATTGAAGCAGAACTTCAAAAACAAAACTAATAATTTTGCTATAATTTAAAAGTTAGCTGGACTTCGGTCCAGCTTTAATTAGATCTTAAAAATAACATTCTTTTTACAAATAATCAAATAACAGAAAACTAAAAACTATTTTACTTTAAGGAGTAAAACATGGAACAAATCATCCAGCAAGTAGCCAACGACGGATCAGTAACTGGTTTCGGTTCGATGGATGCTGCTAAGGTAGACGCTCTTCAAAAAGCATTGTCTATCTCTCAAAACTACGGGACTACTGCTCCCGGTGCGTTGCAAGGTGGTTCTGCACTAGCTGTAGAAGATCTTGACCGTACTCTTAAATTGGTCACTCATGGCCTTGAACACTTAAAACTTTGGAAAGACATTATCAAAGAAAAAGTTGTTCAAACTGTTCATGAGTATAACGTTCAAAATAGCTACGGCCAAGAAGTTTCTCCATTTTTCCAAATGGGTGGAACACCTCAAGGTACTGATGCTAATTATGGCCGTGAATTCATCCAAGTTAAATACTTGGGTACTCAAGGTGCTGTTCAGCACAACTTGACTTTGATCCAAGCGGCTCATGGTCCGGTTATCGCTCGTGAAGTTAAGAACAAAACTGTTGAATTGCTTGCCCGCAATGAACGTTTTATGTTCGAAGCTGATTCTAACATCAACTCTTTAGAGTACGATGGTATTGAATCTCAAGTCAAAACTAAAGAAGCTCAATCTCAGTACAAGTCTACAGCATTTGCTGGATACGAAGCTGTAGGTTCTTCTGATTCTGTTATCGTTGACGTTCGCGGAAAGTTTGACGATGGCGTTGCTGAAGAAATCGCGTTACGTAACGTGAACAACTTCGGTATGGCTATGGACTGTTACTTAGGTACAGACATCCACTCAACTTTCTCACGTGATTTCTACTTGAAACAACGTACTCTTCCTGGAGAGACTTTGACTTCTGGTAATCGCGTAAAAGAACATACTGGTTCAATCGATTACCGATTCAAACCATCATTGTTCAACCGTCCTCGTATTTCTCCGTTGTCTGCTACCGTTTCTGCGCAATCTGCTCCAACCCTTGCTACTCTTACTTCTCCGGTTGCTGCTGATTCTCAATTTAAAGCAGCTGACGCTGGAACATACGGTTACAAAATGTCAATGGTTTATGCTGATGGTGAAACACTTCCATCTGCTGAAATCTCTGGCGCTGTAGCTGCTGGCGACGAAGTTCAAGTAGTTCCATCTTATGCCGGTGCACCACTTTACGCTAACGTATTCCGTTCTGGTAAAGATGCTGCTGGTTCTAACTGGAAGTTTATCGGTCGTATCAAATTGTTAGGTACTGGCGTTGCAGTTCGTATCGACATCAATGAGAACGTTCCTGGATCTGGTAAAGCTTACTTGTTAATGCACGATGCTGACGCATTATGCTGGAAACAATTAGGTTCTATGATCAAGTATGACCTTGCGGTTACTGATACTTCATACAAATGGTTGCAATTAATGTACGGAACGCCTCTGGTTTCTGCAGGTCGCAAACATTGTATAGCCAAAAATTTAGTTAATTCTTAATTAAATTATAAAGTTTAAGACTTTTAAACCCGACCCTAATAAGGTCGGGTTTTTTGTTATAATTTTAGTATGAAAAAGTGCCTAACTTGCAAACAAGAAAAGCCTCTTACTGATTTTTATAATAGATCTCAGAGTCCTGATAAACTTCACTTCCACTGCAAAGAGTGTTCTAAAAATAAACGTAATAGATGGAATAACGAAAAAGGTAAAGATTATTGGAGACGAATATCGTACGTTAGGGCTTCATCTAAAACCGGTATTGCTATTCAAGAAATATATGATGCGATAAAATCTCAAGACTTTAAATGTAAGATATGCAAATCCCCAGAAAAAGATAAATTCTTAGCAGTAGATCATTGCCACGCGACCGGTAAATTTAGAGGAATGCTCTGTCAGAAATGTAATACCGGGTTGGGTCAGTTTAACGATGACCCCGAATTACTACGACAAGCTATCTTGTATCTTTTTCCTGAGCTTCAGCCTTAGACGCCAGATCTTGTAAATCTACTTTAGGTCCCTCTATATGGAGGATACTTACTAGATAAACTCCACCTTGAGGAGTCGTAACTGGTACTTTTACATAATTTAACTCTTTTTGATCAGTATGAGATAACAATCCAAGAACTTGCATAAAATATTCAGAATGTGCCAACTGCAAAGCAGCTTCTACCTCTTCTGCAGAAAACGATTTCTTTTCAGAACTCATATAGACTCCTTTTTAATTAATCCTTTTTCTTTCATAATTTTATAACAACCTTCAAATCCCTTGATAATCGGTGCTTGACTTTTATGAGGTCTTTCCATATTCGTTTCTTCTTTGGCAAATTCAATAGCTAATTTACGAAGTTCTTCTGGAAGTTCTTCATCCTTAACTTCCGATAACAAATCTCTAGCTTCAGTTAGTTTCTCAATTAATAAGTCTAAAGACTCTAAAGTCGAAAAATCTAAAACTACCTTATTAAGTAAATCAACTTTAGATGGAACTTTACCCAACTCAGTCTTTTCACATGTGACAAACTCCACCTGCGCACCAAATCTAGACTGTAAAATATGAGTCTTGATTCTAACGGTACCTTTTCCAAAATTAACCATAGTTCCTTTATTGTTTTGAAACTTTTTGATCATCTTCTTCTCCTGTTACGGTTGTACTTAATCCCATGCATTTCATCTTAAACTCAAAATCATAATCAGCACGTTCTTGTTTCTTTTTCTGAATTCTCATCATTACAAAAAATGTAATAAAAGACAACACAAAAGCTATACTTATTTTTATAATAAATTCTGTCATACTTTTCCCAGATGAGTTGTATCATTTGAAATCAAAAGATCAAATAAGAATTCGGTCTGATTAGTAACCCAGCATCGATTAATAATATGTCTCAATTTGGGATACCTTAAAATAAGATAGTAATAAGTAAGCTGATGCATTGATCCCCCGATCAATAAAATGGTATCTATTATTGATGAATAAGTAAAGTTAAAATAGTGTATTAAAATGATACACTTAATTTGGCGTTTACTAAATCTATTAACAGTTGGTATTTTATAGTTAATCGGAGGCTACATGGATTTAGAAAAAGAGATTACGAAACTTGAAAAGAAATTTATTCGTGATGGACGGGAATCACTAGTTCGTGAATTAAGAAACTTGACAAATGATCAGCGTCGAGATCGTTTAAAACAACAAGCTATCTTGATGCAAGAGATTGCTGATAATAAGGCTAAAGCTGAGCAGGAATTAGAACTCAAAATTCCAGTACGAACACTAAAAGAGGCGATCTCTACAGTTAAAGAACATAACTCTCTATTTAGAGAACAAGTAGATGCTGCAAAACGTCTTTCACGTTTTATTCATCTATTAATTCAAGATTCCAATAAAGTTTAACTAAAACAAAGGATGTAACAATGATCCTAGTAGGAAAAGCCTTAACAATGGCAATTTTAGCAGTATGCCCAGGTTGGGATATAGATAACGGACAAGTCATTACTACGGCATGTCAAGAGTTTATGGTAAACTGCGTAATCAATAAGGCAGGTACAAATGGACCCACGAAAAGTCAAGTCGATAGCTGCAGAGACGAGCGAGAAGCTAGAATCAGACGCGGCGGTAAAGATATTCCCAGCACGCTCTTTAAAGAGTAGTGCCGGTGGCCCTATTGATAAAGATGGCGAAGGTGGCGGATCAGATTCGGATGTAGATTCGTTTGTAATAGATATTGCTGATAACGGTTTTGTTTTAATTGTAAATTGTTTTGATGGTCTTCAAGAGAAGACAATACATAATACTATAGACGAAGTATTTGACGCTATTAGAAAGCGTTTTTAATGAATAAAACTAAAATATCTATCTGGTCTAAATTGCAACCAAAACTTTACCCTGTGTGGGTTTTAATCATGGCAACGTGTATTATTTTAGCGGTTTTAACTGACAAATAAATCCGTTCACGAATGTCTATAGGTTTGTAACAATTATTTTGTGGAGGATCTCATGTTTTTTGAGTCATATCAAATAGATAAGAAAACAAAGATTGGTATTACGCACCTCCTGTCAAATATAACGACTCGAGAGGGTTCTCATAAGGGTGGATGGACTAGATTGTTGAAGTGTCAATTATTTAATATGGGATACGAAAACGTTACTATTTTAGATAATAAAAATTCACTTCAAGAATTTGAAGTTATCATCTTTGATTTGGGTGCTGAATTCTCTGGAGCATTAAACATGTTCGGTGGTTTAGATGAAAAAGTATTTAAAAGACTCTCTGAAATTAAATCCTTCAATGGTAGTTTTTATTCTTGGCGCAACGATCTTCCTGATTTATCCGTACTCGAGTCCCGCAGAACCAACGCCAGCACCTGCGAAGCTTTCAAGGCAACAGAGGCGACGTTCCTAAGTGATGTAAGCTCAAAATTATCATCATGCAAGACTTTTATGCATGCTTATAAAACAACTAAAGTTTTGATTGGTGATTCCCATACACCAAGCGTATGGACTCCAGAGTTTATGATTGAGCGTAGAGATGGGCGTACGCTTAAGGGGATGATCGATAAAGAAACTATCCATAAAATAGTAAACACTAATTTTAGATTTCACGGAATGGATATTGATGCAGTTCATATTCACTGTAGTTCTATAGACATTCGACATCACGTTTTTAGAGAGCAAAATCCAGAACAATACATTGCAACTTTAGGTTCCCAGCTTTTAGATCGATTGCTTAATCTCCACGACCCATGTGAATTAATCGTAACCCATTCTATGGGAATAGAAGATGAGTCTAGAGATCTTCCAAAGACTGGTTACTTCAAAGGTACGCCATTTATGGGCACGTGGGAACAGCGTAACTTAGCTAGAAACATATTTAATGCCGTAATGGATGAACTTCCAAAAATGGATCACGAAACTAAAGTAATAACGTTTCCAGAGTATTTCTTTGATGAAACTGGAAAACTTAAATTTGATGTAATGGAAAAACCACAATCGGTTCATTTATCCCCAGAGTTCTATCGATGGGACTTAGATAAAAACGTTAGGAGATGGTAATGGATATTTATTCTGATGAATACATAAAGTATTTGTATTCACTTCCCCATAAAGAGAGAAATCGTAAGTTTATAGAAAACTTCCCAAATCTAAATATTTTAGATATGCCAGATCACGGCGTACCTAGAATCGGTAAAGCTGAAAAAGAGCATAAGAATCCCAAAGGTTGGGTTAATATAGATGCGCTCCCTCCTAGAGATGAGTCAAAATCTCTTGAGTATTATTTAAGTTTAATTCCTAATTTTAAAGATCCATATCCAAATAATGTTGTAGAACATGAAGGAGTCCTGGTTATAAGAGACGATCTTATTCCTGGAAACTTAGGTTCAAAAGCCAGATACACAGAAGCTCTAATAAGTCAAGTTCCTCAAAAATACTTATTTTATGCCATGGTCCCGCAAGGTCAAGCTCTTAAAATTTTAGCATCAGTTGCAAAGAAATATAATAAAATGATAGTTGCAATTGCGCCTTTAAGAAACGAACCAACCGAAGGCCATGTTGAAGCAATGATGCGAGGTGCGATCATGATGTTCTATCAGACTGGTGGAATGGCTGGAGCTAGAAAGCGTTGCAGAGATTTTATTACAGAACAATTAAATGGACAAGGTTTATATATTCCAGCGGGAGTTAAGCACGAGTTGATAACTGCCGGATTCGCTAAATCATGTTTAGCTATCAATAACGAGTTCAAACCAGATGTGGTGTTTTCTGTAGCTAGTACTATGGTTATGAACCACGGTATTCAGTTAGGATTTCCTCAAGCAGAAATTTACGCAATACAAGTAGCAGGTAATTCAGCTTCAAGAAAATATCCAGGTAGAGCTAAAGTTATTGAGCATCCGCAACCGTTTAATGAACCATGTCCTAAATCAGATTTGCCTCCGTTTAATGCTATTGAAACTTATGATGCTAAAGGTTGGAAGTATGCTTTAGAATATAAAAAGGCAAACCCTGATAAAGTTGTAATGTTTTGGAACGTTGCAGGAGCTACTAATTTGGAGGATGTAAATGTTAACAGCAATGGGTGACGTAATGCGAGAAGCTTACAAACGTGGGTGGATTACAACTAGAGATGGTAACGTTTCAGTAAAACAACATGACTGTTTTTATATAACTCCGTCTGGTGGAAGAAAATCAATTATACACCCAGAACATATATTAAAAGCTAAAATTCAAAAAGATAAATCTCTTAAATGGGTCAGAAACAAATCTGATAATAAACCTTCTGGAGAATTAGAAATGCACCTCTTACTGCAGACTACCGACTGCGTTAAAAAGTACAGATCCGTTGTTCATTTACATCCAACATACACTATTGCAGCTATGCACAAAGGTTTTGATCTTCAAAAACTAGCTAATGAATTTCCAGAAGTCAGTAGATACACTAAAGTTGGTCCTAATGTTCCAGTTCTTCCAGTAACGTCCGCAGTTCTAGCTAATTCAACATTTCAAATGATGACTGAAATTCCAGAGTTTACCATGGGTACTAAACTGATATATGATATTGTAGGTCAAGCTGGTCACGGAGTTACCGCAGTCGGAATGTCACCGTGGGACGCGTTTGAACATATTGAACGATTAGAACATATTTGCCAAATAGTTTTGGCATCAGGGGTAAGTCCTAAATGACTAGAGATAAATTATGTAAATTTTGCGATTCTAAATTTACTGATAACAGTAGATTTAATACACAGGAGCTATGTTCTAATTTCTGTAAAAAAGAACACATGAATTATCTTAGATACACCTCTATTTCAAAAGATCAATATTTAAAGTTATTACAAGTATCCAATTGTCAACTTTGTAATAAGTTATTTAACAAGAGACAGGATCTTCATATAGATCATTGCCACGAGACCGGTAAGGTTAGAGGCGTTTTATGTAGAAAATGTAACGTAGCTATTGGTAGTCTTGGGGATAATGCTCAAGGACTTCAAAAAGCTATAAGATATTTGGAAGGCGCATGATTAAAACTGAATTCTTTCAAGACTTCTTAGACTATTATATTAAAGCTAAACATCTTCAAGAGAAGAATCTTGGAATATCTGTCATCAACAATGTCAACGATCCTTTAATGGATAATGTGACTATCTATGATACTGTCAATCGTCGATTTGCTGGATTCTCTAAAGCTTTAGAAGACATTCACGGCGTTAGAGTACGAAAGGAATTAAGTCGATATGCGGACTTTTCTAAAAAACTTACTTCTCATCAGTTTCATTTTATTCACCTGTTTCACAGGTTTACTGGTAGTGGCGCATCTTTTCAGCCAACTATTTTACCTGATGGAACAAGAAATCCAAACGAGCACGGATACTACAACAATCATGTTGGAAAACTTGCCAACATTATAAGTAATCACGATATACCAATGGCAAAAGAGTACATCGTAACTCTTAAAGAACCGATGGTTACTTCTGTAGGAAATCAACCGCCATCTCTAAAAAATGGAGATCCATCAAAATACAGATTGGCCCAACAGTATTACTTCGATAATTTTGCAGATGCTTTTGTTAATGATTATTTGACGTTTTTAATAAACAACGAATACAAAAATAATAAACCAACAGGAATTAAAGAAGCAGTCGATTTCTGTTGTGGATGGCATAAGTCTAAAAATTTCAAACAGTGGCATTTCGTAATGACCGCCTTCGTAATGGACACAGCTGAGTATTATCCAGAATTAGTAGATCCAAATTCACATTGTTATTATGGTGCTAATTGCATTAGATCATTTGACCTTATCTTTACTAAAGAAAAAGGTGATCCTAAAAGTAAAGCAGACTTTTACGAACAGTGTATGACAGAACTTTGCAAAGCAGTAAACGGTAAACCTTATGATGTTGAAGACGTTTGCTGCGATTACATTAGATACGTTAAAGAGTATATTCCAAAAGGATATACTCATCTTACAGAAGAACAACGAATTAACAACTCCACGCTAAAACAAAATGGCGCTTATCCATCAGAGATCCTAGAAAAAATCAACAAAGTATTGGGGTAACATGAAGACGTACGTTATAAACCTCCTCGGAGGTTCCGGTCTTGGTAAATCTACCACGGCTTCTTTAGTATTTGGAGAATTAAAACTCAGAGGTGAACTTTCTGAATTAGTGAGAGAGTTCGTTAAAGAGTGGGCATGGTCTGGTAAAAAAGTGGGACCATTCGGACAATCTATCATCTACGGTCAACAGCTAGAACGAGAATCTTCTCTCTATAATAAAGTTGAGTTTATAGTAACAGACTCTCCGTTGCTTCTATGTCCTGTCTATCAAAAACATTATAATGGACACGAGTCAATTAAGCATTCTGTCTTTTCTGATATGAAGTTAGCAGCTAAGCAAGACGTAGTTCACATTAACTTTCTTTTAACTCGTCAGAAGCCCTTTGATTCTAGAGGGCGGTACGAAGATGAAAAGACGGCTAAAAGTATTGACCGTAAAGTTGAAGCATTTTTAGACTATCATGGGATTGACTACATTCTTGTTGACGTAGCTGATCAAGATAGAGTAAAATTCATTACTGAAACTGCTCTAAGAATTCGATCAGAAGGAGTTAAAAATGGTTGAAGTAAAATGCGCCTGTGGTAAGAACAAACGTAATTTTAAAGTTGATGTAGGTTCTTATGTAGATGAGTGTTGTATTGAGGCTGGATACGATGAACTCGGTAAACTTAAAAAGAAGCCTTTAGATACTAAAGATCTTCCTTCTGAGGAAGAATTAGCCAAAGCTGCAGCTAATCTTAAAGACGATCCAAACGAGGAAATGGCTAAACTAGAAGATCAAAAAGAGGATAAAGAAGATCAATCTGATGATTCTCAAGAAGATCAAAAAGAAGAAACTAAAGAAGAAAAGAAAGCCCGTAAGAAAGCTGAAAAAGCTGCTGCAATGGCTGCCCAGAGAAAAGCCGAAAAAGAAGCTAAAACTGAAGAGACTACAGAAAAGGCAGAATAATGGAAGTCAAAGAGACCTCAGTATTTGAAACTCAAAATGCGGATCTTGGGACATTTCTTTTATTCGAAGGCATTAAACTTATCGAATGTAAGAAGTCCCCAACTAATCCACGTGTGGTCGTACTGAGGTTCCTTGATGAGAAGAAAAATTGCCTAGATTTAGAACGTGTGTATTTAAGCTCACCTTATAAAAAATTTAGAGATATTAATAAGTATCTTTTAACTAAAATCCATGAAGCAATGCGGGAATAACTCTCACATTCGTTAGAAACGTCTCACATCAAGATTGATAAAATTATAGCAGGTCGCAAGAGCGATCTTGGCTGTATAGTCGATTTGATTGGATTTGAAATGATACAAACTAAGTTTGCCGCAGTGTCTGCGCAACCATTTACATCTGACGGGGATTCAGAAGGTAACTTAACTGTTGCCGACTCTACTTTATTTAAAGTCCAACAAATTATACTTTTAAAATCGAGTGCTCAACAGCCTCGAGAACTACAAATTAAACGAATATCCGGTCCTAACCAAATTAAAGTCGGTAAATTAAAATCACCTATCCACGAAGGTGTTGATATTTCAGACTTCCTGGTTGCGGACGGGGCTACCATACAATCTAAAGAACAAGATAGACCCACAATACCTCCTGATGCTTTTCAAAGGGCTGTATACGATGAGGAGCCCACGGTTGCTATTAGAACTACGTCTGTTGACGCCTTAGGAAACAAGTATTCTACTAAAAATCCTATGCCGGTGAGACTATCTGATGGAGACATCAATATAGGAACGGTTAACGGGGAATTAGAAGTCCAGCTATCTCATAAAGATGGAGATCCAGATTCCGGAGATGTTCACGATTCTATTAGAATTGGTGACGGCGTAAACGAGGCGACCGTTACCAAAGCTATAACTGGAACTAAGGCTGGACTAAACATAAATTCTATTAATGATGCTTTTTCTAAGCCTTTTAATAAATTAACGGTCCTTACAAAAAATGATGACGGGGACCCTCTAACAATAAGATCGTCTTATTTTGGGACTCCGGTTCAATTGGCAACAGTAATATACGATTCTGACGGCGATTTTCAGGACATTGAAGTGAGTGATTTATAATGGGAAAATCAGTAAGACCTAGACGAAAAATTTCTATAAACCCGACTACTGGAAAACTAGATCTAGTATCGGATAATAACTTTAGTTATGAAAGCGTACCAAATAATAAAAGATTACATATTCCAGAAAACCACCAAATGGTAGTACGTGAGGAATTTGAAATAGAGACTGGATCAGAATTAAAGCTTGATGGATCCCTAATTGTGGAGGAATAATGGCAAGAATCAGAATAGCGGCTAGTAACCCAGCGTCAATACCAACGCCGCCAGCAAATAAAGCTACGATGTTTTTAGATATTACAGATATGTCGTTTAAGGCTAAATTGCCAGATGGATCTTTAATACCTATTTCAGCAACTCAAGAATATATTCAAGATCAATTTGCAAACTTTATACAAGACTCATCTACAATTAATTTTACGTATGATGACAATAGCAATTTAGCGTATTTAGAAGTTATTCAATCTGCACTAGATGTTTTTCAAATACCAGTAACTCCTAGTGGAAATTTAACATCTACAAATGTTGGAGCGGCTTTAAACGAGTTGCAGTCTAGTATAGATACTACCGACTCTAATTTAGCTACAGAAATTGCTAATAGAATTTCAGGTGATTCCAATTTACAGACTCAAATAACTAATCACATTAATGATCCGGATCCGCATCCACAATATTTAAAAGAGGCAGATAACTTATTAGTAAATCCGCAAATAGTTAGAGTTAAAATTAGTAACGCAGGTGCTGGTGAATTTACTAGTTTAAATGCTGCTATCGCCTCTATTACAGATGCTGACCCTGAAACAAAACCATATGTAGTTATGGTTGGGGCGGGAGTTCACAATGTAGTGAACCCATTAGTAATTCCGTCAGGCGTATCTATTCGAGGCGAAGGTATTAACGTTACGACTTTAAAACCAACTGTAGCTAATCAGCACTTGTTAATTCCTGGTACTTTAACGGAAATCTCATTTTTAAATCTAAAAGGTATATCTGGATCTATTGGGTCTGGCAAAGCAGCCGTTTATTGTGAAAATGTTGGAGATTTTGCCCAGATTCATAAAGTATCTATTTATGACTTTGATATAGGTATCGAAAATAATTCTAATGGAGGAGACTCAACTATTTACGTCGAGTACACAGACATTAATGGTGATTTCTTACATGCTGTTAAAAACACTTCAGATGGTATTAATGCTAATAGACTTCAACTTGAAAACTTTTATACATACGAATCTGGAAATTCGTCTTCGGTTCATATTTTATCCTCAGGTGCTACTGCTGAACTTTTAATAAATTCAGCTGGATTGATTGGAGGAATTAACAATAAAGGTATAGTACTTTCAAATGGAGGTACTACTAAAATATCTGATACGTTTATTCAAGGGTTTTTAGGAGTTAATGGCGTTGGTCTTCAAAACGAAAATATAGGATCTGGATCTTTTATAGAAATTACTTCAGTTTCTTTTAGTGATAATACTTCAGATCTACAAATATTAAATCCAAGTTCTACAGGTACAATATTAGGCGCGCTGGATAGAAATAAAGTTTCCATTGTTAATGGCGCTGATTTTTCTGTTTCATTTTTAAATACTGATGAGAGCGGTATTACGTTTAACGGTAAAATATTCTACTCTCAAAATAACGTGCAAGATGCGGAAGATATATCTGAGTTGATTATTAACACTCCACCGATGGGGGTAATCAACGGAGGTATTATTTCCCATGTTTCTGGGTTAACTATCAATATATCCCAAGGTTATGGATATAGAATGAACGGAGTCATTCCAAATAACGTCTTAGTACGTGAAACTTGGAATTCTACAAATTTAGTTATACCAGCAAGTTCTAATGTATTTGTGTATATGAATACTTCTGGAGTATTCGTTTCTAATTCGGCGTTTCCCAATACAGAAAACAATATTCTTTTAGGTAGAGTTATTAGTGATTCTAGCTCTATTTTATATATAAGTCAAACACCTCTACAAGCTCACCATTACAATAATAAAGTAGATAAGCTTCTTAGAGAGGCATTAGGACCCGTATACGTTTCGGGATCTTTAGTATCCGAAAACGGTACTCGCCAACTAGATGTCACTCAAGGAGAATATTATTATTCAGAAAACGAATTTATTCCAACAGGAGCAGTTATCGCAACTTGGGATGCATTTTATAAAAGTGCGACTCCTGGAGTATTTAATAGAATTGCGTCTCAAAATACAATATCGAATTCTCAATATGATGATGGTAGTGGGACTTTAGCCTCTATCCCGGCTTCTAGATTTACTAAACACGTTTTATATGTTTTAGGTGGACCTTCTGAAAAATATCTATTAGTGTTTGGTCAAGATACTTATGTTACTCAGGCTGAAGCTGAAGCAGCTCCACTTGCGATGCCTCCTAGTTTTGTAACTGGAGCCTTTGTAAGAATTGCGTCAATAGTGGTACAGCAAGGATCTGCAAATATATCTAGTATTGTGGATGAACGACCTCGAATAGGTTTTGCATCATCATCGACGGTTGGTGGCGTAACTTCTCATAGTGATTTATCTGGGTTAGGTAACGACGATCATACTCAATACTTGTTAGTAAGTGGTTCTAGACCTATGTCTGGAAATTTAGATATGGGTGGTAACAGCGTGGTAAACGTTGGTACTATAGATGGCGTTGACGTTTCAAACCATGCGTCAAGACACTTACCAAACGGGGCAGATCCTTTAGCTACCGGAACTCCTTCAACTATTTCAGATTCTA